>Ga0066610_10001538_pt1 | contig 13880 bp, 19 predicted proteins | sample SaaInlV_DNA_165m_FD_60375 | JGI IMG/M metagenome (GOLD analysis project Ga0066610, IMG submission 60375) | Marine microbial communities from expanding oxygen minimum zones in the Saanich Inlet - SI075_LV_DNA_165m | ecosystem: Environmental > Aquatic > Marine > Unclassified | place: British... | reverse complement strand
GGCACCACGCCAGTGATATTAAATCGATACTCATAAAACCCAAAATTGCCTCAAAGCTAAACCTCAACGTTGATAGCCCCACTATAAATTCTAATTTTGTCGCTTGGCAATCAAGCTGAAGATGGGGGAATGAAATCGCGTTTTTTATTCCATTTATCCTTTTGCACAATATTCACCCGCGTCCCCAAAGGAACCATTTTCGCTAAAAATCGTAAATACCAATCTTGAATATTGGGACAACCCGCACTGCCATTGCGCCAGTCAAAATTTTTCTTAAAAAATTCATTCACCTTAGATACATTGACCCCGTGAATTCCATAACTCCCAGGAACCGGTTCCCCCAAACGTTTCATTCCCATCCACCAATTTCCTATTTCGTGGTCTGCATGACCATGAGGTATCGCCCGCACCCTTGTTTTTCCATTTATGGTTTCTTTTTTATACCAAGTGGGTTTATGAGCCTTGTTCTTTATTTCATATTCTCCGACCGGGGTTTCTTCCCCCGCTCTGCCAAAAATACTTTCAATTTCCATAATTTCTTCATCGTTATAATAAACTCGAATCACCCCGCTTTCAACAATACCCAAAAGATACCAGAGGTTTGGATTTTTATAATTGAAGGATGCGACATCTTTTTTGGCATATCTCAGAGTCATGTTCTGACCGGAACGAACATAACTTGCCCGCTTGTTGTTATAAACTTGCTTGAGAATATATTTTAGGTTCTCCGTGACCTTATTATTCAATATCATTTGCTCAATTTGCTGACTGAGCTCAGCATTGAACTTACGTGTCTCCTTCAATTCCACTGAAGTCAAATTAAGGTCTTGGCGGATTTGTGCCACTTCTTCTTTTGAGACCAAACCGACTTTATTCAAACCCTGATACCAAGCTACATCAATTTTTTGCCGGGTTTGATGGCCCAACACAAATTGGTAGACCAAGGTTCCAGTCATCATCAAAACTAATAGGACCATTCCTGTCAGCTTGAGTGTTCGTTTGACATTATTCGATAAACGATACCTTGCGACTTCAAATTTTACTTTTTTATTTTTTTCTTCGAGCGCGCCGAAGGTTGCATTTTGGAATTTTTCTAGCAGACGCTGTTCTAGCTTTGAAAGCGGATGAATTTGGGTTCGAAGTTTTTCTATGATCCAGTACAGGTTTTCCCGGGTCTTACGGTCATAGCTTCCCTGCGGATCTTTGTTGCCAATCAGGTTGTATTCTGTGATGTTTAAAACCGCAAGCTTATTTTCCGATCTCATAAAATCAACCTGCTGAAAATCTGGCTAGTATTTCTAATGACTGATAACAGTGGAGGGGGCAATTCGCGTATTTTACCTATAAACTCTTTATCATTCAATGTGATAAAAGAAACGAGCATGAATATCAGGCGGTTTTTCTCAGGGCTTTTCCCAGGAGATTAAATAATTCTGATTTTGGGACACTCGGCATCGAACAATGACCGTCAAAATGCGCCCCCTTTTCTATTATGAAATTGGGAGCATGCAGGTCTCCTTTTACTTCTGCATCTTTGGCGATTTTTATTTTATAAGTGGCTCGTATATTGCCAAAAATCTTGCCTTTGCACATGACCACCTCCGCCGCTATATTAGCGGCTACCGATGCGGTTTTTTCTATTAGAATTGCCTGGGCAGAAATTTCTCCCTCGAATTCTCCCGAGATCTGCACTTTTCCTGAATGTGTGATTTTTTGCCAATTTTTTGAATTTTTATCTATAAGAATCCCAAAGTCAGTATGGTCATAAATTTTGCACAGCTTTTTTTCGCAACGCGAAGCGTGTTTTTTCCCCAATTCTAATTTTTCAATGATGCCATTGAGTATTTTTTGAGTTTCATAATTATAGACCCCGTTTGGTTTCTTGCTTTCTAGAAAAATGAACTCTTCCGGGGTCAGTATTTTGAGGTTTAATTTGCGCATATATTATTTTAACTCAAGCTACTGGCAATTCTTTTAAAGGAACCCAACCAGTTCCCTTTGCCATTTTTTTGTAAAAATTGAAGAATATCACTATTGCTACTCGATAGTGTCGGGCAAAATTTATTCTCGCTAATGATATTCTCTGCAATCAGGTTGATACAATTAGAAAGCGCACTGTCTTTGTCGTAAAACAAGGTGCCGCGATTATTAGTTATATTGATGATCTTATGATGGGGAACCATTCCTATCATATGGATTCTATCCTTATAAGTTTCATACCTATCCAAAGTGTCGAGATACTCCCGCAACTGATCGAGGCAGTTTGATATTTCTTTAGGATGTTGGCAACGGTTAAAGATAATACCGAATTTTTTATTTGCCAAAATTTCTGATACCGCCTCCTCGCCTTTTGATGCAATCAGACGGTTGACATAGGCCTTATCCATCCCGGTTAATCGGCCCTGCTTATAGTCCTGATAAAAATCTTCGTAATAATCTATAAATGAATGCAGAGCATCGATACTGCCATTGACGGCAATATTATTACTCATATCAAATATAAACAGAATCTGATCGATTGAATTCATCAGGGAAGATAAATGATTCACGCCACCTGCCGGTGTATCGAGGATCACGTAGTCAAATCGTTTTGTCAGTTCATTTATGAATTCCAAAAATAATAGCAGGAAAGCAGGCTCATTGATGCGCTTGCGATGACTTCTTTTGCCAAGAATTGGAACCTCTCCACCTAGCAGAGAAAATTTAAATTCCTCTATATAATTGATGTATTCATCTGGGGTGGGACGAGAGTTTTCTTCATGCTGTTTCAAGATTTTTTTGAACTCGCCTAAATCTATTTTTTTCAGCAAGGGCCTGAGTGTTCTTATCTGACCTACCGTGTAGATCTGGCCTCGCTCAAGAAATAATTCATGCAAATGATTGCCAAACGAATATTCTGAGAAATGAAATAAATCTATGTTGAGGGTTTTATATAATGCCAGACCTTTTTCCAGTTGCAAATTATCTCTCTTGATTTCTTTATCTAGATAAGCCTGAAAAATTGTCAGAACACGATAAATGGATTGTAAAAAATCAATTTGATAGGTTTTGTTGGCTAGAGTTTCAAATAGATCATAAAAAGTTTTTTGTGGGTGACTTTCTAATATACTGGAAATAGTAGGAAGCCTGAGGTCGAGGTCAAACAAACACACGCTATCATGGGTCAACGATTTTCCCAGTGAACTTGTCAATGCGGCGGCGGTGTTTATGGATAATGTGGTTTTACCGATTCCACCTTTCGGACCGATGATTGATATGACCGGCATTTAATTTTTCCTCTTCTTTTCGTTATTGCCTGCAATGACCACAGTTATTTCCCCTTTCCAGGTTCGTGTCTGTTCTGAAATTTCTTTTAAGTTTCCGCGAACGATTTCTTCGTATAATTTTGTCATTTCACGCGCAATGGCTATTTTGCGATCCCCGAAATATTGATAGAGGTCTTGCAATGTCTTTTGGATGCGGTTGGGCGATTCAAATATGACTACGGTGCGCTTTTCACAAGCTAAACTCTCTAACATGGTTTTGCGACCTTTCTTGCGCGGTAGAAAACCTTCAAATATAAATCGATCCATCGGCAAACCTGAAACGGTCAGGGCGGCCAGCAGAGCTGATGGGCCCGGTATTGAAAAAATAGAAATGTCTTCTTCGATTGCACCGTTGACCAAATGATAATGCGGGTCTGAAATTCCCGGTGTTCCTGCATCGGACACTAAAGCGATGTCATCCCCTTTTTTGATACGTTCTATAAAATCTCGGCCCTTTTTTATTTTGTTAAAACTGTTGTAGCTGGAAAGGGGCGTTTTGATTTCATATCGGTTTAACAAGATTCGGGTTCGGCGTGTGTCTTCAGCCGCAATCAGCGAAACTGAAGTCAGGATTTCTAGTGAACGGTGGGTCACGTCACCCAAGTTTCCTATGGGGGTGCTCACTACAAATAAATTTCCCGTTTCCTCGGAGCCAGATTGTGCAACAGCCATATTCTATATTTATTTTAATTAGCAGTTTTTAAAACTTAACGATTTTTTAAACCTAAAGTTGAGTTTTAATCAGCCTTTTGTTGATGGAGTCGCAGCTTTCTTTTCTTTTTCCTCGGTTTTGACCAATGGAATAATTTTGCTTTCTTTTCCCGTCATATCACAAGAGCCATCTAAGATGCCCCCCAGCTCGATGTATAGAGCGGGCGATTTAACATTTCCCACTACTCGGCTGTTTGCGTGGATCTCAACTTTTTTAGAGGCCATGATGGTTCCCTCTACCCGGCCCATACAAATGACCGTCCCAGCTGAAATTTCTGCCATCAGATGTCCCGTCTCCCCAACGATCAAAGTATCATCGGTATGCACTTGGCCTTCAAATTTACCATCTATACGAACGGTGCCTTCGAAGGTTAACGAGCCATTAAAAACCGTATCTTCGCCCATATAGGCTTTAATTTGCTTATCTTCTTTTTTCATTACCTTTTCCCCTCCCCACATAAGATGCTACCTGCTTAATTTTAACGTTTTTGACCTATTAACGATTGGATTCTTTCCAAATCGTCATCGGAGTAATAGGTCACTACCAATTTGCCACCCTTCTTTTTTGGATTGATCTCAACCTTGGTTCCCAATTTTCGCTCCAGCTCTTTTTCCAAGTCCTTGATAAATATATTTTTCTTCGAAGCCAAAGTGGTTGGCTTTGTTATTTCTGGCTGTTTTAATTTATTGACTCGGCTTTCTGTCTGCCTGACCGTAAGGTCTTGGTTAAAAATTTCCTTGCGCAAAGCTTCTATCTGTCCGGGGTTGTCCAAGCCCAGCATGGCCCGTGCGTGGCCCATGGCTAATTTTCCCGAAATCAAATCTTCTTTTACGTTACGCGATAATTTGAGAAGTCGTAAGGTATTGGTCACCGCCGTTCGGCTTCTGCCCACTTTTCTAGCAATCATTTCTTGAGTCATAGCAAAATCATCAGAAAGGCGGGCATAAGATTCTGCCTCTTCTATCGGATTGAGATCCTGCCGATGGATATTTTCGATGATGGCCAGCTCTAATGCTTCGGCATCGGTCACATCTCTAATCAATGCGGGAATTTTATTGAGGCCAGCCTTTTTCGAAGCACGCCATCGCCTCTCACCCATTATTAGCTCATAGCCGTCCTTTGATCTTTGTACCACCACGGGTTGTAGAACACCGTTTTCTTGAATCGATACGACCAGCTCTGCTAATTTTTCATCATCAAAGTATTTTCGTGGTTGAAAACGATTGGGTGAGATCTCATCGATCAAAAGTTCCAGGTTTTGAGAGGTTTCGCTGCTCTGAGTTTCAGGAACGCCCATTTCAAAGTCTGGAATCAATGCATTGATACCCTTGCCTAGTGCTTTTCGATTCATTCTACCGAACCCTTATTCATTGACGGGTTGATCCGCTCATCGGATTTAGACCGGGTTATTATTTCTTTTGCCAGCTCCACATATGCATCGGCCCCTCTAGAACGCCCCGCATAGAGCATAATAGGTTTTCCATGGCTGGGTGCTTCACTCAAACGTACATTTCTTGGAATGATTGTCTTTAATAAGAAATCGCTGAAGTACTTTTGCACCTGCTCCTTAACCTGTGATGCCAGAAGCGTTCTACTATCATACATCGTCAACAATATACCCTCCACCACTAAATCTGGATTGATGGATTTTTTCACCAATTTCAATGTTTTGAGGAGGTGGCTCAAGCCTTGAAGCGCATAATATTCGCATTGCATTGGAATCAGCACCGAGCTTGAAAGAGCCAATGCGTTCAGAGTCAGCAGACCGAGTGAAGGCGGGCAGTCTATGACCACAAATTCATATTCCTCACGCACTCCGTTTAATGCAGTGGCGAGTATTTTTTCTCTTGACGGCTTATTTACCAGCTCGATTTCAGCCCCTGTGAGGTCAACTCGAGACGGTATGATTTTCAAAGTTTCTATTTCTGTGGACCAAATCACCTCGTTTTGAGTTGCATCGCCCACTAATAGCTCATAGACCCCTCTTGACTCTGCCTCAATACCCAATCCACTGGATGCGTTGGCTTGCGGGTCCATATCGATCAATAATACTTTTTTCCCAGATAAGGCGATTGAGGCCGAGAGGTTTATAGCAGTGGTGGTTTTCCCCACCCCGCCCTTTTGATTTGCGACACTGATTATTTTACCCATGCACCCTCTGGCAAATGAAGTAACTGCTTACACGAAATTACCATAGATTTGAATTTCAGCCAATTATAAATGATTTTGTTTCACGTGAAACAATAGGGATTGAAAAACCCTAATCTCAATGTTTCACGTGAAACATTTTTGAAAAACTAAAAGGTTTGACGCTAAACCGTGAAAGCTAGTTATAGGTACATCTTTTTGTAACTCAAAGCCACTCTCAGTATAAACGGCTTTTAACTCTTCCTCAGGGCTTTTTTTAAGAATAACAACACCCAAGGGGCCAACAAACCGGGAAGCTAAATGTAAACATGCTTCAACACAAGTTACAGCTCGCAATACCACGGCATCAAATTGACCAGCGTACTCATCACCCACCTGTTCAGCCCGTAAATTGATAACCTCAACATTCTTTAAACTCATGTCACGAACCGCTGTCTCGAGAAAACTACAGCGTTTACGTAAGCTCTCCACCAGCACCAAATCTAAATCTGGATAAATAATTTTTAAAGGCAAGCCGGGAAAACCAGCACCACTACCAATATCCATCACCCGTGTCCCCGGCTCAATAACACGCAAATATTGAAGGGAGTCAAAAACATGTCGTGAAAGAATTTGTTGCGGATCTTTTTGCGCCGTGAGATTAATTTTACGGTTCCATTTGACCAAAAGCTGTAAATATTGATCAATGCGTGAAACAACCTGCTCAGAACAAAACCCTGTACCAAGACAGAGGCGAGAATCTTGAAGAATATTTAAAATGGTGCTTTGCATAAGCAGAAAGGGAAATTAGCCAGCAAGAATTTTTATAAACTCACGCGTAATGATAGGAAGCAATTTCACTGCATCGCCGACAATACCATAATCAGCATAAGAGAAGATCGGCGCATGTGGATCAGAGTTGATCGCAACAATACAACGCGAAGAAGACATTCCGGCTAAATGCTGGACCGCTCCAGAAATACCACATGCAATATAAAGATCGGGGGAAACGGTTCTACCAGTTTGACCCACCTGACTTGAGAAATCCCGCCATCCGTTGTCCACAACAGGTCGGCTAGCACCAACCGCTCCTCCAACAACATCGGCTAAATCTTTCAGTAACTGAAAATTATCAGGTCCCTGCATACCAAGCCCACCAGAAACTACGATACGGGCTTCGGTAATATCCATTTGCGAACCCACTTCTTTCACCAGTTTCTGTGCCGCATTCGAGTTAACTCCTAACTCTATGATTTCTCTGAAAATTTCAACAGGCTTTTCGGAAGAACTTTCTCCGGCCCGGAAAACATTCGGACGCAGAGTGAGAATATGCGGCTTGTTACCCTTAAAGCGAACCGTAGAAAGAGCCTTTCCAGAAGATATGGGTCGCACGGCCTCAACTCCACCGTCACTCCCGACATCGAGTGCGATACAGTCGGTGGCCACTCCTACCCCCAGTTGAACGGAAAGAACGGCTGAAAGCTCTTTGCCGTTATTGGTAGCAGGCAAAAATAAATAATCCATTGGTGTTCTATCAAGGGCGTGCTTTAAAGCAAATGCATAATTATCATGCATATAATTATTAAGGTCAGGGTGGTTCAGAAAGCGGACTTCATCGGCTCCGCTAGCGGTGAAAGGCTCTGCGCTGGCTTCCGCATCGTGGCTCAAACAAAAAACAACCACCCTACCGCTAACCAAGTCGGCAAGACGACGAGCAGCATTGATAACCTCCAGCGATACGGGCTTGATTGTTTCGCCATCTCGCTCTATCACTACACCAAAGAATTGATCCACACTCACCACAAACTCCTAAATAAAAAGAATAACCACTATTGAACAGCAAAGAACCCTTGCGAGGCGGATAAACGAGTCACATCTCAAATCGACGTCAATTTAGCTACAATCATTAATAAGCCCGTATGGGCCTAATTAGAGAAATTCGTGGAAAAAAGGATCAGTATTTCCCGGGAGGGCGGAATAGAGGAAGGTCTAAAATCCACTCGACTTCCCAAATTTCACCAATGGTTCCCAGCCCTAGGAGAAAAACATATAAAACCATAATACCCACACCAATTTGGCCTTTATATTTGTGCAACAGAGCTTTGATACCGCCTTCAGCGGGGCTGGAGGACTCGGAAGTTTCATTCATGAGTTTTCAAATTTATCATTTAAATGATTTTTTCTTCTTCACGCAATATGCGAGCCAATTGGACACCGATATCATCATCGCATCCATTAAGAATTATTCCCTTTTTTCGCGTTGGGGGCAAGCTAAGATTTACTTCTAAGATACGGTTAATAGAAAATTCAACCGCCCCATCTTCAAAACCAAGATCTTTGGCAGAAAGCGTCTGCACCTCTTTTTTCTTAGCGGCCATGATGCCTTTGAGTGAAGGCAGGCGCGGTTCATTGAGACCCTTCTGACAAGTCAATAATAACGGCAAACTCAGATCACGCGTTTCGATGCCGCCTTCAACCTGCCGAGTGACCGTCGCATGCTGAAAATCATCAGAAAATTCAACCCCTGTCACCACAGTCACGAAGGGAATATTAAGAAACGTCGCCAAAACAGGGCCAGTTTGCGCTCTATCTACATCTACAGCCTGCCGACCGCAAAGAATGAGATCGTGAGGAATATTTTCGACAGCCCGTGCTAATACCATCGCTATAGAATATGAATCCAAATTATCAAACTTGGGGTCCAGCAAATGAATGGCTCTGTCAGCCCCCATGGCCAATGCTTTTTTAATGGAATCTTTAAATTCTTCGGGCCCTAAAGATAAAATTATAATTTCACAATCGGGTTTTTTCTCTTTAATACGTATAGCTTCCTCAACCGCAAACTCATCATAAGGGTTGATGATACGAGAACTACCGGGTGAAACCACGCGACCCTTTTCGATCTGAATTTCAGCAGCGGTATCTAAAACTTGCTTTAAACAAACAATGATCTTCATAAACCCTTCAACCCCAATAATATTTAACCCAAAAACCCCTCTAACCATTGAGAATCAATTTTACAAAATAAAACAACGATATACAATGTAGGAAACCCAAAGCAATCCACCAAGGGGTTATCAATGGGCATATTATTCGATCAAATGAGTCCACACCCGCAACAATGCAGATCAGCAATCTAGGTATGGAAACCTAAATAAACAATAAGAGTCCAAGTGACAACCCGATCACCAACCCATCAAACTCCATTGCTATCAACTCGAAATAATTGGAAATTAATACTGTTTTTAATTCTCCCCATACAGGCTCTGGCGTTTAATCAGTTTGCTTTCATAACTGCAGACCCAGACCTATGGGGTCACATCAAATTTGGAGAAGCAAGCTGGCTTCAAAAATCCCTTCAGCCAGTAAATTTTTATTCCTACACGGCACCCGATTACCGTTGGATCAACCATGAATGGATAGCTGAAATAATATTTTATGCCATTTATTATTTATTTGGCTCAACGGGTTTGCTGGCGTTCAAATTTTTTCTCGGGCAAACCATAATCCACATCATCACCATTTATAACCTGAGAAACAAAGCCAACCCTTGGGTCCTGATACCACTAATGGTAATGGCCATCCCGGTTCTGGCGCCAGGATTCATGGTAAGACCTCATTTATGGACGACATTATTTTTCACAATATTTATTCTTTTATTACACAAAGGCTTGGAGGAAAATCCAAAAATATTATTATGGATTCCTCTATTAATGCTGATTTGGGTCAATTGCCATGGAGGGGTGGTAGCAGGCTTAGGAATATTCTTCGCGGTCACTCTAACAGAAAGCATCCGCTCTCTAATGTCGGGGGAAAAACTCAATCAACCTCTGATGATAGCGTTTGTAGCCTCATGCCTGATGGTTCTAATCAACCCCTCAGGCATTGAATTATGGGAGTTCTTCTATCACTCCCTGTCTCAATCAAGAAATATATCCGAATGGAATTCCGTACCTTTATGGGGCACAGAATTTATATTTCTCAAAATACTAACAATCCTTTTTCTGATAACCCTATTTCTACCAGGTAAAAAACAATCATGGAAAATCGTAATGGTCTTCCTAGTCATATATTTTGGTTTCAAGCACCAAAGACATACCATTTTAACGGCAATCGTTTTGACTTTCTACCTACCCTTAGTTTTGTCGAAAGGGTTAACTTTATGGGGGGAGAATTACTCCCACTTATTTAAAACTGGGAATTGGATGGTTCCGGCCCAATTAATTTTATTGGTGTTCATGTGCTTACAGTTTTTAGATGGTTATAAAAAATACAGCCAGAACCAATTTAAAATTCTAGTCGAACCACAGGTCTATCCTTCATACCTAATTCAATTTATGAAAGAAAATGAATTTAAAGGAAATATTCTCGTGCCATTCGACTGGGGGGAATATTTAATATGGAAGCTACCAGATTCAAACATTTCAATAGATGGCCGGTTTCGCACCGCCTACCCTGAAACAATCATAAATTGGAACCAAAAGGTATATTCCATAAAAAATCCAGACACTAAACTCCTGAATCAATACCAAACCGATTTCATAGTGACACGTAAAAAAGTCACCCCCAATAACTACCTAGCTAACAATGAAGAATGGATAAAGATCTATGAAGATTTAATCGCCAGCCTATTTGTAAAAAAGAACCATGATGCGATCTTAAAAGATTTTAATAATGACCGATTCATCCACCCAAAAAACCCACCATCGTATAGTTTTCCCTAAAACCTAAGATCACCTAAGAACATTGCTCATTTTTTTAAGGCCCGCCTTGAGATGGTCAGAGAGGGCTTGACTGCTAATTTTCATAATACGAGCGGCTACTTTTTTTTTAAGTCCACCATAAAAAACCAAGGAAACTGCCATCAACTGCTTATCAGTCAAACCCATACCCTCAATATTCAAACATTCATCCTTCAAGTATGAAAACTCTGAACGCGGACGATAATCCTGAAACTCAACATTAAATTGTTGGGCATTGCGGATATTGTCCAACTCTTTAAGTTGGTCGCATTATTAGAGCTTTGAAAAAGCTATAATCCCCGCAATACACAGATAAATTGATTTACAATATCAGCCTTCATGGGCATAATAGTCCCCATGAATGATCAGCTTTCAGACCAAAAGAAAAAAGACCTAGGCCCGCCACTAAAAATATTATTGGCAGATGACACGGCAGTAAACCTCACCTTGGCAACAAAATTACTCAAAAAAAGGGGTCACGATATAACAGCTGTAGAAAATGGTCTGCAAGCATTCGAAGCTTTCAAAGAAACCTATTATGATGTGGTGTTAATGGACATCCATATGCCAGTCATGGATGGTATAGAATCGACAAAAAAAATACAAGAATTTGAGGTATCCCAACCTTCTCGACCCAAAACCCCAATTATAGCCATGACGGCCAATAATGAGCAAAGCGATCATAAAAATTACTTACAAGCTGGGATGACAGGAATCATCACCAAACCTTTAAGCATCAAAACGGTGGTTGCGCAAATACGGGAAATAATAGACAAGTTTTCAGAGTAAACTTTAAGGGTTGGATATCGCTTCTTTCTGAAAATAGACTGTGAGCACAACCTTATCCCCAGCAACAACAGACCCCACTTGGGTAAATTTAAAACCCAACCGATCCGAAACCAAAACGGTTTTCTCAAACTGACTGCCATCAGTCAAAGTAGCAAGGTTATTTTGCGCTACACCATTTTTCAGTAAATCCACTTGCATGACTAAACCGGTCGGAGCAATTCGCGCAAATAACCCCAATGCTTTTAGGGAAATATTTTCTTGCGAAAAAACCCATCATAAAAAATGGTACCAACAGAAGCTAAGTCGAGAACAGAAGATGTAACAACATTTGCCATATAAACTCCCTCACCAAATACAACCTGGAACTAAATGAATAAAAAGTTAATTTATTTCGACCCCACCAAAACGGTCTAACCCAAAACCATTATTACCGACCCAACCCCGCATTTGCCGTGCTTTAATAGAAACCGTATCCATACGTTGCGAAACTCCAGAACCCATCGATCTCCCCGAACCAAAAACCAAAACTTTAACAGAATCTAATAGATGCGTAAGAGGGTTGATTGAAAGAACATCACCCCGTTCTATCTCCATATTATCCAATAACAATTCAAACTCATAAACATCACGCGAAAAGCCAAGTTCTTGAAAATAAAAAACAATCAAGTCAATGGCAAGGGTCGAGGAACAAATCCAATTAAATTCAAAATTATCGGGTTTTTGTTTAACACCAAATAAGCTCACCGGTTCAAGGTCAGACCCACTTTCAACAGAGTTATAACCCTCTCCAGACCAGTTTTTACGATAACGAAGATCAATTTTATTCACCACATCACTCAGTGGGTTACGCACTGTTTTAAACCGAATGATATTTTGCGAGTCCAACAAAACCATATTATCAACAATCACTTTATCGACAGGGCTACTAACACTCACCAGATTCAATGGACGAAGTAGATTTTTACCCGCCCTAAACTCCAAAATAAAAAAGACCTACTTTCTTTTCCTCGCGGGTTCCACACCTGACGAAGAAACGTTTTACCGGTGATCACACCGCCAAGCAAATAACCAACCTCAGAAAATAAAACACCCGCAGAGTTGAGCGATGAATTATCAAAAACAGAATTATTCAAAATTAAAATATTTAAAATAGACCACTTATAGAGGTTATCCGGTCTTTCAATAAGCCCTTCAATCTTTCCAGTCACCGTACCCAGAGCATCATTTTTAACTCCAAGAATATTTTCACTGACCGCATCGGTAAATTGTATTCTGCGACGCGCATATTCAACCTCAAAAGCAAGGTGAACAATAAAAGCCGTGTGCCCATTGAGTCGGCATCATCATAAGAATGGTTCCAAAAACCGGTCGCTCAAATATCGTCTCTACCTGTTCCTCAAGAATGGGATCTGCATACCCTTTTTTCTAAATTTCAGCCAAACGTTGGTCGTTTTTAGATTTATGTTCCATAAAAGCACGGTTGAGCTCCTCAATCAGCCGTTTTATCTCTTCCATATCCATCTCCTACAATAAAAAAAGACCCGTTTTCAAGGCCAAACAAATATGCCACATATAATAAGGAACATACCCATTATAAAAAAGCCCGAGGAAGGTCTATAGTTAACGATTATTATTAAACTAAACTCCTTTTACGGTGCTCAAAAGCCGGCTCGATATTTTTGGAAGGGCTTCTTCGTCAAATGATGAGGAAAGTGAATATTTTTGACAATTTGCCGAGTGACCGCCTCCTGGCTTTGCTGAATACCTGTGCGCAAAATGGCAAACCCAAAGGCTTCAAATAAAGTCAAAATAGCGTCACTACTCACAAATGCCACCAGCGATAAATCGCCCGTTATCAAATTTACCAACGAAGCCATTGCCATAAAGGCAGAAATAATAAATGTCTTTTTTCCATTCAGCCAACTCATACCCACCTATCTCCAGTTAATATTTAATGTATTTAAATTTTTGGGGGGGGGGGAGAAAAGACCGGTGTTACCCGGTCTTTTCTTAAGGTAGGGAAAAGCCTTGTGCACAAAAGCTTGGAAAGAAATAAGCTTCTCAAGTAAATAACTTACTAAAAAAACCGCTGACATATATTCTTAAAGGCTCCCAAACAAACCCTCTTAACTATGTAATTGGGAACAAGCTATTATTCTTCTAACTCTCTGGAACTATGAGAACTTTATTCTTTAAAAAGTAAGT
>Ga0066610_10001533_pt1 | contig 13901 bp, 10 predicted proteins | sample SaaInlV_DNA_165m_FD_60375 | JGI IMG/M metagenome (GOLD analysis project Ga0066610, IMG submission 60375) | Marine microbial communities from expanding oxygen minimum zones in the Saanich Inlet - SI075_LV_DNA_165m | ecosystem: Environmental > Aquatic > Marine > Unclassified | place: British... | reverse complement strand
TGTAGGATATACACGATGTTCTAAACTCATCTATGTTATACACTTTGAAACGCTCCTTTAATTTTCTTTTTAGTGATAGGTTAGGTGTGGAAATAAAGTGTCGCATCTGCTTCCCTATACTCCAATCTCCTATGATAATGGTATGGTCTTTGCTATACTTTTTCTCAATCATATTCAACATATTATCTTCACTTCGTTTCTTATTGATAAAAGCATACCACTTGTATTTACGAAACTGAATATTTTGATATAATGGAACTACTATATCATTTACTTCCATCTTTTTTGTGATATATTCTTTGAACTTATCAATATTACAACTTTTGGAATTGAAAGTATTGAGTGTTTGTTCGGGTTCTGTAATGTGGATTTTATCCTTGTAGTTTTTAAGCAACGATTGATATTTTAATCGTTTTGTTTCTTTGATACGCATACCATTTGTATAAGAACAAAACTTCCCTTTATCATCCATCATCGTAAATAACGAGCGTTTTCCAGGGTCAATAAAAATATGTTTTCCCTTTAACACTTCCATCGGCAATTCATCAATATACGGAAACTCTGGTAATTCGTCGGTTGTTTCTATTTTCTTGGGTGGATTTTCCTTGCGTTGTTTTCGTAAAAGTTTGATAAGTTCTTTTTGTTGTTCTTTCTTTTCTTCTTTGCGGTTTTCTTTTTCTTCTTTGGTAAGACCTTGTAATGCTTTTTTACCTTGTTTTTTCTTATCTTTCTTTTGTTGTTCTTCTTCAACATAATCTTTATGAAGAAATCGCAAAGAAGTCGCATATCCATCTGTAATAATCGTATAATCAAACTGATAATTTTTGCGTGTTTGTTTCACATCCCATAAATAATCCCAGATAAACTCCTTGTTTTCTTCCAGACAATTATTCAGGTTTCCAGAAGTCGCACTCATTATTTTTCCATCCTTTACAGGAAACTTACAGATTTTCATTAGTTTTTCATCTCGTTTTGTATCCACAAACAATTCCACCATTGCCTTTGTATCCATTTGAATATGTCGTGGAATAGCGTTGGTTTGGATTGGAAAAAACTGAAATGCTTTTGCTTCTAATGCTTCCAGTTCTAAACACATAAAAATCATATGATTTAGATACTTGTATGGTTCGCAACACACATCATAATAATAACTTGTATCATACTCTTTTGGAACGATTTTGTATCTGGTTTCATTTATCCATGTATGGTATTTTTCATCACATAACAAAGTATTATTCAGTATATCATTTTTCACAACACGAAGTTCTTTGAAGAGTTGTTTTTTGAATACTTTATTGGTAATTTCTTCCTTGTAAATTGCCTTGAAATAAGAATTGATAAACCGATTTACATAATCAAAAAAGTGTATTTTAATGTTATTGGTAATAGATGTTAGCATAGTAGTAGCATAATAATCTAATATAGAAGATAGGTTTTTTCCATCCTCTAATGAAAAATCATATAAGGATTGAAACTCTTGTAGTAAAAGTTGATTATTACCTTTTGGTTTTGGACCAGAGGAAGGTTTCAATACAGATTTCATCGCCATAGAAATAGTATCCGTTGTAATTTCAGGAATAACAATATCATTATGGTATTTTTGTAAAACCCATAATCGTAATAACAAATACGACTTAGAAGTGATTTTGTTTGCTCGTGAAATAGCATCTTGTAAAATCATCATATTTCGTTCAGCAATATTCTTATCCTTATGTAAAATAGCAGTAATAGGAACTTTGAAACATCTGTATTTATCAGGATTGTCATGTAGTTTCTTCTTTTTCACCATTCTATATATCTACAATAGAAAATAATTTTAAATAGTTTTAATTAAATATATGTATTCCTAAATATTTTCTATTGTTGTATTTTGTAATTTTGATTTTCTATTCAAATAAGCAGTTCGTCTATATTCCTTTAATTTGTCTGGGTTTTCTTCTTTTAATTTGTGTAAATAGGATTTACCCTTTTCTTTAACAATCTCTTTATTTTTTTCATAATATCTTTTATGCCCTTCACTATTAGTATATTTTTGTAATTTATGTTCTAATTCCTGATTTTTAATTTTAAGCGATTGATTTTCTTGTATGAGTTCATCAATATTATTCATTTGATACTATATTATAATATCAAATAATTTTTAAATAAGTTTGCCTAAATATATTTAGCTTGTCTCATTTTTCTTTTTAGTCGGTGTAATAGAGATGTGTATTAACGACGGTTGATGGATTCGACGGTTGATGTATTCCATCTATATATGACCCTTCCTTTATTGCCATTCTTACCGGAACCGGGTGGGGTATTGTTGTACCATCCGTTGGAAGTACTACCGCCATTAACACTTGTATGGACTCCGTCTAATGCAGTATTGTTCCAATTATACTCCTTCGCCCTCCCGTTACTGCCATGCGCACCAGCAGGACTTATACCAAAGTTGCCGGACCAATTATCGTAGACCTTTCGTCCTGCAATTCCTCCCCCCCCCCCACCTCCACCCGTGCCAATAGTCCATTGTCCAATAGTTGTGTCCCCCCCCCGACTGCCAGGCTTACCCGGGTCGCCATGTGCGTTATTATCTGGTGAACTGTGGTTACTGCCTCTACCCCCCCCACTTCCACCATTTCCAATAGTGATATAAAAAGAGTCATTTTCGTTTACATTTACACGCAAATATCCATATCCACCATATCCACCCGAACCACCGGCACCCCCCCACGACCACGCGTCGTACCCCCACCATGCCCTTGAATTCCCCCCCGCACCTCCACTGCCACCATTGCCACCATGCCCTTGAACGGTTAGTCCCTTCGCCCAGGCTGGGGGATAAATAGAGTTGCTATCATTGACCTCATGTGTGATTCCTTTGGTAGTTGTACTTATATCTGTGCCGTTCAATAAATATCCGGAACTAGTTTTTAAGGTTCCCCCGTCCAATCGATCATTTGAGAAAGGGCCGTTATGCAGTGTACGAGATAGAGGTGTGTATTTTCCACCAAAATTGTCATTACCAGTATTAAATATGTTATTATTAAGTTCAACATTCTTAAACGTAAATTTCGGCATGTATGAGTGTATATACTAATTCACTAAAATAAATATAAACATTGAACTTTATATTTGTTATTACATCCTTACTATGGAAGATACATTTGAGATAGATAACATGGAATTAATGTATGTTAATGAGAATTCATTATCTAAAGAATTATGCGATGAAATGATACAATTATTTGAAAGATCGAATAACCGTTACACTGGCATCACTGCTAGTGGTGTAAATTCACAAATTAAAGATACAACTGATTTGGTAATATCAAGTAATCCGGAATGGTCGGAGATATCTAAGACATTGTATAGAGAATTACAACATAATATAAGCAAGTACGTAAATAAATATAACAATATGTTTGATGATTATACTATTTTTCATCAATATGAATTAGAAATTCCTTCAATGCAAATGCAAAAATACAACAAAAATGTTGGTAAATATGTGTATCATAACGATTTTAGATGTGATTTTAAAGACTCAATAGTTCGCCAAATAACATTTCTTTGGTATATAAATGACGTGGACGAAGGAGGGGAAACTGAGTTTTGGTCTAAATATAATATTAAACCAAAAACTGGTAAATTGGTATTATTTCCAGCACATTGGACGTATCCACATTCAGCAAAAAAACCAATTTCAAACGACAAATATGTGATAACGGGTTGGATATGGGAACGCCATGGATAGTTTTGCCAGTCACTCTAATCAACAACTAATGAAATCATCTTCAAATAACTTTCAAAATCCATATTGTTATCAATATAATTATCTGGATTTTCCAGTATAGTACTAAACCCTTCTAAATCGTATAGAGGTCGTTGTGGTGTAACCATACGATATTCGGGGCATTTGTTTGAAATGGCTGGACTTCGAATAAAGAAGAATCGATCTTTCAATGGATTTCCCCCCATGATAATCCAATCCACTTTCAAATTCAAATTTTCAAGTGGAGATTGTGAAAATAGCATAATTGGCAATTTCAATTCAGATGCTAATATCCACATGTCGAGTGTTGTTAAATAATAGTCTTCACTCGTAATCAAATCTTCCATTGTAAGTTTATTTTGAATCACCTTTTTTATCATTGATAATTTACCATTTTGTTTTCGCAAAATATCATATACCTTGGATTTATTACTTGACTCATATTGTTGATATAGTTTTATTAGTTTCTTTTTCAATTCACCAAGAGTGACTTCTTTATTGTAATGTTTTTGATATATCATTTGAATCAAATAGTAACTACATACATGAGAACATTGATATATAGTTTCATTTGAACCATTTGGAAATATCTGTTTCCACTTGCTTTGGCTATTTCCTATTACCCCCTCCAACTCTTCTTTAATACATTCACCAAGTGCCGATTTACCTGGCACAATAACATCCATATCATTTTGTTGTGAGATACTAATTTCAGATGAATATGTTTGTGTATTGGCTGGTTCTGAATTATCAAAATTCAAGTTGCGGATATACTCGTTTGTGTAAAACGCTTCTAGATTATCCCAATATTCATCCGTCAATATGGATTGTAACAATATTACTTCATCTGAATTTACTCTGTAATCTGTGGTACCTATATTCAGATATCGGTTCGGTTCCATCATAAACAATCGAACGCGTTTGTACCTAATCAGTTCATCTGCTATCCGTCCAAAATATAATTGTTCGTTATCCATTCCACTCAATAAATTTTGACTTGGTATTACCAAGTGATGATTATCATTCTTAACAATACAATATGGTTTATTTTCATTATATTCCGTACAGTCTGTAATGGATGTCGACCCCATTGCGTTTAATATTGATTCGTCCATATCATCAAATGATATTGTATTACGGACCAGGTATTTTATCAAAATTTCTATTTTTTTCAATTTGATTCGATATAAATAACGATTGTCATTTAAAATATCACTGATTTTTTCTTTCAATGTAAATTGTGCGGGGTCATTCAAAAGGATACGTATTGTATTTTTAAAAGATGAATAAAACTGTGTTTCCAGATGTATATTTTGAACGGTCGCAGTACGAGCAGTATCTTGCGAAGTAGTGGTTTGTATATTCTTGTCTGCTTCGTAATAACCATTATCTCGGTAACTAGTTGTCTTTATAAATGCGAGTCCATCATCTACGTCGTTTGTAATAGGTGGATTTATTCCGATAACTTGATTGGTTTCTGTTAATATACCAACAATTAGACCATCTTCTACAATTTTTAACAATGGTTTGCATAAAATTTGCTGATTGGTATTTTCACTAATTTGTGAAAGGATATCACGAGTAGCAGTGTATTCCGACCATTTAATATTATCCATATATACAACATTAATATTATGTAATACTGAAGACGGTAAGGTAGGCAAAAATAATGAATTGTTATTTGCATCACTTGGTTTGACAATAAGGCCAATAATTTTCCCCCTGTAATTAGCGACTTGTGAAACAATATTGTAGTGAAGTTTATTCAGTATATCGTATATCTCATTAGCAGAAATATTTTGCTTATATTTGTATTCTTTTGGCATACTTGGTAACGGCTTACAGTATTTATTCGAGGTGTTTTGTATTTTATTGATTACTTTTTGTAATTCGGGCAAATTTTCATTACCTGCGAAAGTAGAAATTCGAGTAATATCAGTGTTTGTATTGTCATATACAGAGACGATCGCGTAATAATTATCTTGTTCTACAAGAATCATAGTATTTTTGTTTTTATTGTATATTTCCGAATTTTGCGAATTTGTGGGACATATCATCTCTACATTATCTGTAATATCATTGTCGGAAATACTGAGTACCACCATATTTAACCCGCTCGGGAATAGTTTTGAATTAGGCGATGTAATGATATCCCATAGATATACATAATCAATCCAAGAATCGTCATCTCGTAAATATCGAATGAATGATTCAAACGCAGAAACGGTCGATTCGTAAAAATCCATTTGTGCGCGTATATTTGTATCCAGTGATTTGTAAAATTCACTATTTGTATGGGCGTTCAATACACTTTCTTCAATGCGGTATCGTTTTGGTTGGAATGTAGACACAAGTGATCCATTATGATACTTCAAAAACATATCTATTGTCAATGATTCGGCTATAATAGTTCTCATTTTTGATATTGTAGGAACCGGTATTTTACGAGAATGGTAATTATTTACATCCGCATATACAGTTGCTATACATCCAATAAAGGATTGATGATATTTATTTTCAACAGTATATAATAGATATGCTTTGTGTCCGGGTTTGATTTGTTGTTGATTTTCGGACGATATTATATTATTATAATTAACGTTCAAAAATAATTGTATTGATCTAGGTAAAAATACCCACCCTCCTTGGTTTTTATAAAAGGAAATTTTAGAAAAGTATTTAACAACATTTTTATTTTCGGTAACTGCTTTCTTACCTATCACTTTCTTTTTTTTATCTACTTTGCTTTCATCGCGTTTAGTCCCGTCGATTACTCCCTTCCAATTGGGGTCTTCGGGTTCATCAACATCATCTGTACTAATCCCCCATGTATCTCGTCGTGTTTTAAGTTGATTCGCACTCCAATCTTTACTAAAACAACACGGTACACCATGGGTGGGGTGAGTTTGATCGGGTAAAAATCCAGGTGTATGATGAATGTATTCTCCTTTTGCATTTACATGGAATCGTTCTTCAGTAAATTCGTGTGTATTTCCCGAACATTCTCCCGAATCTATTTGTGATTTTGTCATAGGTTTATTAGTTGTTAAACACCAATACCTAGGACATACAAACCAATGTTTATCCTCTGTATCCATACCATATCGAAGTGCGTATCCATACGCATCTCTATTTTCTTGATCTATTTCTGTTTTCTCTTTATCTGTAAGTATAATAGGTTGTCTAGACAAATTTGCGGGACACGCGCGAGTGTAAACTTTATAGTCACCTTCTTTTTTTGTCAATATAAGACCGGGTTCAAGTGTTTCCAACTTATCTAACATATATTTTCCAATATCCAAATCTTTAACTTCTGTTTTTTTAACCTTTGATCTATTGGCACCTCCCATTGTAATATCTTGGTTTACTTCATCGTCCGAATTATCACTTTCGTCATCCTCATCTGAATCATTACCCTCATCATCATCGAAAAAAATTCCATCATCATCTGAATCAGAATCGTCATCGTCAGCGTCCGCATCCTCACGTAATAAAATATCATCTTGAGAAATTGGACTAATTGACTTGGTTGACGGTCGGATTACATTTTCGATTGTTAGTTCAGATACATTACTATTTTTCCCCGAACATAATTGTTTGACATTTGTATTAGAAACACCTTCAATTCCAATCTTCTGTGAAACTCGTAAAAAACTATCGAAATACAGTTTGAGTAATTCAATATAGGGCACATTCGTAATATGAGAGACTTCGATATGTAAGACATTACCGTTTTTGATTTTTCCAATATCTACTGTAAACCCTGGATTTTCAACAATATCAATATTTTTATTCACATATTGACCGTTTATTCTTGTAAACTGATTAAAGTATCCTGCGAGTTCAAGTAATGCCTGTTGTTCGGTTAAATTATAATTAGTTATTAATGCTTTAATAACATCCCCTTCACTGTTTGTTCGTTTAAATATATCGGTAATCATAATATGAATGGCGTTCATTTGGTTGTAACTATTTACGCGTTTAAAATTCATCACTAATTTATTTTTATCGACCGATTGAATTTCAAACATACTAGTTAAACAAGGAGAAACGTCCTTGAAGTTGATATCATTTTTCAGAGGAGACCATACCTTATAGATGATATTCTGAATCTCTACACTCGAATGGGTTAACCCATTAAACGATTGTAATTTATATCCTATATGATGAAGGTTTTCATTTAACGATTCAATGGTTGTATTGATAATGTTGCTTAATAATAATTCTAGGGCACCAACGTTAGGTAACGAGAACTTGGCAATGCTCCTCGGAATTTCTAACTCTTTTAATGTTAAATCACACAAAATATCGATATTACCATTCTGATTAATACTTATAATAATATCAAATAGTTGGTCTTGAATACTTTCTTGTATAATAAGTGAAATTTGATTTGTTTTTCCAATCGTTTTGGAATATTTCATAATATGTTCTTTTGAAAGAAATGGGATTTGTTGACCGGTTTTAGTAACCTGTTTGGAATATGCCCTATATATTTTTTCAAATCTTACTCCCGGATTATATTTAATGAATTGAATGATTGGGGTAGCATGTAGTGTTTTAAATATAACATCTAGTGGCAACTTTACACTTGATGCCGGATGGATTGTAAATTCAATCAATTGAATGCCGTTTTGTGAGTATTCAATATCTTCTCGTTTTCCATTATTATATATTTGATAAATAGTGCGTAAATTCTCCTCGGTTTTCAAAAATGATTTGTCGAATAATTTTTCGTTTTCAACGAGTAAGTTTTGTTTTTTAGTAACCAAATCATTCCCAGTCGAAACGCCTTCTTTTTCAAGAAGAGGAAAATACAATCCAATAACATATTCATCACTTAATCCTATAGTTTGTGAATATTTTAAAACGTCGGCTGTAGTGGTTACGTATAGAGTGTTATTGATTAAATTGCCATATGATAATAGTACATTGTTCTCGAATGATATTAATGGATTGTCGTTGGTATGGTGAAACGGATTATTTTCTGCATTGATAATATTATACGGATTTGCTTGGAATAGCAACTCGGGTTTATTATTTGTAAACCGAGGTCCAATCGGAATCCATTGCTCTTGTTTACCTTCAATCGATGGTATGTATTTTACTAAATCTTGATATGAATATGACTCTTGTATAGGTATGTTATTAATAATGTTGACATCGCGTATACCTAAATTTTGTAATAATTGTCCGAGAATAACAGAATCCATAGATATTTGATTGTCATGAGTGAGTACATTATAAATATGGAATAATGATAAATCGCTACGTACCTTTGAAAAAAGGTATAATTCGGGATAAGATACAATATTTGTACCGATTTCCGAAACAATTTTCTTTTTTATAGACCGAATTGTATCATCTTTATAGATTTGATGTGAAGAAAATACAACATCTACATTATTCAGTTCTATATCTGCGATTTCATCTTCACTAAACATTTCAGACAATTGATACGGATCATTATTACCGGAAAATAGTATGATTTTATTTTCAGACTTACTCGAATCTAAATAATGTATTTTAAATAATTGGTCTAATGGAAGTTTCATGTTGCTTGTAGGTGACCCGCCCGTGGTTTTCATTTATATACTAGAGGGGTATAATTTATGATATGGTTTGACGTTGAATCAAATCATATCTGTCTCAATGATTACATAGTAAAGTATTATGTATTGTTACCTAAAATGAACTGTTTGGACGATTATTATGCTTCATAAGTTCGTCATTTGACATTTCGCGACTTGCCATACCACCGCGAACCCATCCATCAAGTGCTGCTTCTTCCACTGTATGAGATGCGTCATTTACGCGTTCCTCCATTTTTGCGTCGGTTGGATATAGTTGATATTGTGAAAATGATTTGTCCATGATAGTAGATACACTTTTTTTACCGGCAACTACTTCTCCGTGTTGAAGTTGCGATTCCATTGCTGGGTCACAACTACCACGTCCTAAATAAGGTACAGTTGCGAATGGGCGTTGAAACAATTGTAATTTTTCTAGGGGTTGTGTTTGTTCGGTCTTATAAAAAAGGTTTGATTCATTGTCAACTGAACTTCCACTAACACCATTTCCATGAGAAATACCACTAAACATCATAGTTGGTTGTTCTACAGCAAATTTTACGTGGTCTGTTGAAGAATTTTCACTAAAATAATTTGCTAAATTGCGATTAGCAAATCTTGTATTCTGAATGCTATTTTGGGTATTGTCGGCGTTATCTGAACCAATACGGTCAGTCTTGTTGAAATAATAAGGACTAACGGATGACATCTATTTATATTATAGATAGAGAATGAATTTCTATATAACCGGAATATATGGAAATTAGAGATGAATTAATAATTGGTATGTCTTGACATATTTCGCGCACATGCAAAGTTATTGCCTTCTTTACATGAAGTCATACTTCCGTAACAAAATTCACTAAATGCCTGTTGATCGTTAGGTATAGTCGTACTTGGGTTTGAATTAAATGGACGTAACGATTGTTCGAATGTATATTGATCTCCTAAATCTTTGAATAGTTTATCCGCAATATCCGGTTGGTCGGGGTTTGCTTCTATAACAAATTCTTTCGCATTATTTAATATTGTGTTACCCACTTCTTTGTTAAAGGATGCGGGAGCAGGTTTTTTGTTTGGATTGTAATCATAATCGCTCATTAATACATTGCCAAACGGATTACTGGGTTCGGGTTGAGAGAACAAATCTGTTGGGATTTCTTCACCTGATTGTGTTAAATAATCCATGGCTGGATTTCCAAAACCTTCTTTGATTTCTTGTACGACCTTCTTCGACACAATCTTTTTTTTCTCTTTTTCGTGGTAATAATGTAAAATGTAAATGGAACCGATAGTAATTACACCAATAATTAAATGACGAATGCTTTTGAAAATAAACAGATTAATTAACGACAGTAGAATAACCGTACGTGTTACCGAGTTCAGTTTTTGTTCGTATGTCATATTTTCAGTTGGAAAAAATTCGGTTAAAAACTTTGGCGAAAATAGAACATTTGGGTCTTTTCCCCAAAACATAATAGATGGCGAATCGTGGGTTTCATTATCTACAACGTCATCTTTTATTTCTGTAGGAGTTAAAATATCACTCATTACTTATCTTAATCTATATATAAATTCACATATATTTCCGCCTTGCAACATGATATATTCAAAATCACTAAATATATCAGATTCATTCGAGTTTCTTTTTGATACACGTATCGTCAATTTGGAACGTTTCTTCCTTTTTATGGTTAGGTACAATTTTTAAAATACACTTTGATTTCTCACCATAAAGTGGTTCAGTGCACCCATTTTCTGATTTTTTTCTAGTTTTAGTCGTACATATCTTTGTCACTGGAATAGTACATCTCGCACGAAAGTGCTCGTAACGTTCCCTTACTTCGTCATACGATAGTCCTGAACGTTTTCCTAACATAGAATTAATTAATTCATGTAGTTCATATACATACTTTGAAAATGTTTCTCTTGACTCCATGTGTTTCATTACCAATGGCAATTTTTTAAAGTTATCTACCAAATTTGCCCTACATTTACCACAAGGCAATATATGTTTTAAGTCCAATATGTATTTTCTATAATGTTCTTTGTCTGATTTAGACGGTGAGATTGGATAATTGAAACTTATTGTATGGAGTGAGTGCCAAAGACTTGGTCCCCAAACACTGGTTAACATACCATCCCCGCTATTATAATCATTTAGAGAATATACGTTTTTATTTTTAATTGTTTTATTCTTTCCCATTTACTTATAGAACGCAGATAAAAGATTATTCACTAAATAATTGTATTCCGTTTACTTATTCGTTTTACAAAGACAAAAAATATAAACGATATATATATATTATGCCTGGTCTAACTGAAACTGTTGGTAAAATACTCGGTCCTTACTATAAATATATTATAGGACTAACCGCACTCATTATATTCGGGTATGCGGCTAACTATGGATATAGGGTATATTACTTAAACAAAAAAGCAAATAAATTCGCAAATGTACCTAACGCAAACCGACGTTTTAAAGAAGTAAGTATTATGTTCTTTCATGTAGATTGGTGCCCGCACTGTAAAAGCGCATTACCCGACTGGAACAATTTTAAGAAACAATATAACAACAAAGAAATGAACGGATATGTAATTAAATGTAGCGATATTGACTGTACCAAAGAAACTAGTGAAGTACAATCTATGATGACCAAATATAATATTGAGTCCTATCCTACAGTGAAAATGTTGAAGGACAATAAAACGATTGAATTCGAATCTAAAATTACATTATTTTCACTTGAAAGTTTCGTCGAGTCGATGGTTAACTAATTTGAAAAATATCTAACACTATGTCGTATCAGTTGATGTGAATGTTGCCGTAATTACATCAACTCCCTCTTGTATTAATTGTATTCGATTATCAATCTCGGTTGTTGTAGAAATGACATCATAAATAGACATACGAATAGACTTTATTCTAAATTCGTTTTTAATACGATGTTCTCTTACTGAAAGAAAAGCACTAATTAATTTCTTCATTATTAGTAGTCCATAATCTAGAAGAGAACATGATTCATTAAATACATCTTCATCATGTGCGTTCATATCATTGCATAATCCAATTATTTCGTCACTGTTAGCACCATTTTCAATACATTTATCCAATGGATAATTCAATAGCATGGCACCGTCGCAATAGCATTTGGAATTTTTTATAAATGGTGAAAAAATAATAGGTATCGCAGATGACGCATAAACCGCATCCATCAGTCTCCAGTCAGGATGTGTCTTATATGATATATCTACTACCTCAAACCGCATGACATCGGTCGTGAATATATGAATCTCCTTTTTGGTAATATCGTAAAAATCCTGCATAGTTATATCAATCGATATATCTTTTCCACTGAATAATGGAACAAATGTATCTTCTATTGTTTTCATTCCAAAAATACCACGTTGTTGAAGTGAATCAATGATAGAATATAAGTTGAATTTAAATACATTATTCCATGGCCGTTTAATTAAATAGTCATCAAGGGTATCCCAATCATAATCTAATGCCAATATTACTGCGATTATTGATCCAACAGATGTGCCATAAATAGTTTCTATATCCTCAAGTTTCCATAGTTTACGATTATGACATTCTCTTAACATTCCATAAAATGAAAATCCGGTTACCCCACCACCCGAACAAACTATATGTCGAATCACTGAACTCGACGCAGACATATTAGTAGTTATACGTAACAATTATCTATATAATTTCTGCATATTTGTATATTATACAAATATGTCGATATTTATTCAAACGGATGAAGACGACCAGTTACAAAAAATGAATATAGACGAATTATTTGAAAAAAAACAACAACGCGATTTGAAGGAACGAGGTATTTATAACAAAATACTGAATCGAGTTCATACTCGTATCAAATTCACGTCTAGAAGTAAACGTAATGAAACTCATATTTGGTTTCAGGTACCGGAATATATTTTTGGAGAACCTGTCTATAAACAAGGAGATTGTGTAGGGTATTTAGTAGCAAAACTAGAGGACAACGGATTTCATGTACGATATATTCATCCAGGGACATTATTTGTAACATGGAAAAATTGGATACCTTCGTATGTCCGCAGTGAACTTAAGAAAAAAACTGGAGTCATTATTGATGAAAAAGGTAATATTATCAATAATGATGATGGTAACGAAGACGACGATTTAGACAGCAATTTATTTAATAATAAACCAAATAATTTACAAAAACAACAGCGTGAATACACTGACCCAAGTGAATACAAACCAACGGGTAATTTAGTATACCGTCCTGAAATGTTCGAAAAATTAGAGAAGAAAGTTACATTTTCATAAGAATCTTACGCGTTTGGTCTTCTTACCCTTCTTTCGCGATTTACGTCGTTTTCGTATTGTCTTTTTAGGCTTTTTGGACTTTTTACTTTTTCCGCCACCCACGATTGTGTCGTTTTCTTCTGTTCTTTTCATTCCTTCGGTTCCCTTCATTTCATTTATTCCTTCGGTTCCCTTCATTTCATTTATTCCTTCGGTTCCCTTCATTTCATTTATTCCTTCGGTTCCCTTCATTTCATTTATTCCTTCGGTT
>Ga0066610_10001530_pt1 | contig 13931 bp, 10 predicted proteins | sample SaaInlV_DNA_165m_FD_60375 | JGI IMG/M metagenome (GOLD analysis project Ga0066610, IMG submission 60375) | Marine microbial communities from expanding oxygen minimum zones in the Saanich Inlet - SI075_LV_DNA_165m | ecosystem: Environmental > Aquatic > Marine > Unclassified | place: British... | reverse complement strand
CGCGTTTTTTAATTTCCTCATTAACAACGATATCTTCAAAAACCTCAGAGGGGTCTGCTAAAATATTACGAATAATATGAGTGTAACTACGACTATGTATGGTTTCATTGGCGGCCCAAGTCTCTATCCAAGTTTCAGCTTCTGGAATGGATACTATTGGTAAAAAAGCCATATTCGGCGAGCGCCCTTGAATGCTATCAAGTAAAGTCTGATATTTTAAATTACTTAAAAAAATATGCTGCTCATGATCTGTCATATTTGAAAAGTCACTACGATCCTTTGATAGGTCAACTTCTTCAGGGCGCCAAAAAAATGAAAGCTGCTTATCAATTAAATTTTCAAAAATGCGGTGCTTTTGCTGATCATAACGAGCCACATTCACATTTTCACCAAAAAACATAGGTTCTTTGAGTGCGTCTACCTGATTTTTATTAAAAGTTGTATAAGCCATATTCTTCCTCTTTTGCTTGCTCATTGAGATACCAAGATGTGCTTGGCTTGCAAATCAGATTTTGCAAGCACCACCATCACAGCCGTCATCTTCTTCCATTCCATGTTCATCACTGGAGCCATCTTTAGTATTATGATAATAAAGTGTTTTAATACCCAGCTTATATGCCAAGAGAAGATCACTAAGCAAGAGTTTCATAGGAACCTTTCCTTCCGGATAACGGGCTGGATCATAATTTGTGTTGGCAGAAATGGCTTGATCTACAAACTTTTGCATTACCCCAACTAATTGCAGGTAACCTTTGTTATCTGCGATACTCCAGTTTAACTCATAATCGTCTTTTAATGACTCATAATCTGGCACAACTTGCTTTAATACACCGTCTTTGCTCGCTTTTACGCTCACAAAACCTCTTGGTGGCTCAATACCATTTGTACTATTAGACACTTGACTAGAGGTCTCACTAGGCATTAAGGCCGTGACTGTACTATTTCTTAAACCGTGCTGCTTAATATCTGCGCGTAAGCCATCCCAATCTAAATGCAATTTTTCATCACAAATCTTATCAATTTCTTTTTTATAAGTATCGATAGTCATTAAACCTTGTGCATATTTTGTTTCACTAAATTTATGACAAGGACCTTGTTCTTGCGCCAACTTATTGGATGCCTTTAACAACCAAAATTGCAGGGCTTCAAAGGTTCTATGAGTTAAATTCAAACCTGACCCATCAGAATACTTCGCTCCATTTTTAGCTAAATAATAAGCATAGTTAATCACACCCACACCCAATGGTCTGCGATCCATTGAAGAACGATAGGCTGCATCTATAGGATAACTTTGATAATCCAGCAAACCATCCAAAGCGCGAACAACTAAATCGGAAAGATTTTCTAACTCATCAAGTTTATCAATGGTTCCCAAGTTAATAGCGGACAAAGTACAAAGTGCGATTTCCCCTTCTTTATCCTCTACAGAATTTAAAGGCTGTGTGGGTAAGGCAATTTCCAAACAAAGGTTACTTTGACGAATAGGAGCTACCTTAGGATCAAAAGGACCATGATCATTAGTATGATCCACATTTTGTAAATAAATTCTTCCCGTATTAGCCCTTTCTGATGCGAACAAAGAAAATAACTCTATAGCTGGTACAGATTTTTTACGAATATTCTCATCTTGTTCAAACTCTTCATAAAGACGTTTAAATTCATCTTGGTCTGCAAAAAAAGCATCGTAAAGACCAGGAACATCTGAAGGACTAAACAATGAAATATTTTTTGATTGAATTAAACGTTCATACATTAATTTGTTAAACTGAACCCCATAATCTAGGTGACGAACACGGTTTTCGTCTACCCCTCTATTATTTTTAAGCACTAGTAAAGATTCTACTTCTAAATGCCAAACTGGGAAAAACAATGTGGCTGCACCACCTCGTACTCCACCCTGGGAGCAGCTCTTTACAGCTGATTGAAATAATTTATAAAATGGTATACAGCCTGTGTGAAAAGCCTCTCCACCTCTAATGGGAGACCCTACGGCTCTAATTTTTCCAGCATTTACGCCAATACCTGCTCGTTGACTCACATACTTCACAATGGAAGATGCTGTGGCATTAATTGAATCTAAGGAATCTCCACATTCAATTAATACACAAGAGCTAAACTGACGGGTTCTTGTGCGAACTCCTGCCATAATGGGAGTTGGTAGTGATATTTTAAAAGTAGATGTGGCATCATAAAAACGTTTTACATAACCCATACGTGTTTCTTTAGGGTATTTTGCAAACAAAGTAGCGGCAATCATCATATATAAAAACTGCGGACTTTCAAAAATTTCACCGGTAACACGGTTTTGAACTAGGTACTTACCTTCAAGTTGTTTAATGCCAGCGTAACTAAAACTGAGATCGCGACTGTGATCTAAATATTTATCTAAATCAATAAACTCTGCTTGTGTATAAAATTCTAAAATTTCAGAATCATACCACTCAAGGTCCACCAAACGTTTTATATGATTATACAAAGACGGAGGAGCAAATTGCCCAAAGGCTCTTTTTCTTAAATGGAAAACAGTTAAACGTGCAGAAAGATATTGATAATTAGGATAGCTTTCTGAAATTAGATCAGCAGCAGCTTTAATAATTGTTTCATGGATATCATAAGTTTTAATACCGTCAAAAAACTGAATTTTAGATTTAAGTTCCACTTCAGATACAGAAACATTATCAAGACCTTCAGCAGCCCACGCAATAACCTTATGTATTTTTTCTAGATTAAGAGGCTCCTTTTCGCCATTTCTTTTAACTGCATAAATAAGCTCTTTACTTTTATGTAATGAAGCACTTTCTGAAATAACTTTGTCAACTGAAGCCCCCTGCGCGCCATTATCTCTTAACTCATCTTTGACTTTTACTCTTTCAATTTCCATTCTTTTTTCCCTCTTAATTTAGCACTTTTCAGTGATCAAATTTCAATTTTGAGAAAAAGAAACCACTTTATGGTTACCCATAAACAAAGAATTCCTTTTCTTAAAGTAACAGCAAAGCCATTTGCTGCATCTTTTTTCTATGATTTTACTCGTGCAAACACTCATCCGAAGAGTCATCGTGTTGATAGGACATAGCCTAGCGATCTCAACTTAATTTCGTCAATAAGAAGAAGTTGCGTCACCAAAATAAAGTATTTTTTTTCTCTAATCCAATCTATTTAATTCTCAAATCAAAATTAGACTGCCGATTTTATCAGCTGCTTAATTATGTAACTGTATGGATATAAAAACTGAATATAAATTAAACAGCACAATAATCGTACATTTAATAAACTCTATTCATAAATTAATTAAGAAAATACCGGAGGGTTATTTAAGATTATAAATCTATTAATTAATGAGTGAAGACTCAATGTAAAGGTAATGATGGTCATTGTCTTTAATAGCTTCAAAATAAATACCTTCATTGAGATGAAACTCAAAACTACGATCTGTAGTAAAGCTAATGATCATTCCTAAATTATTAAATTGGCTTGTGACAATGTCCCCATATATATTAATAAATTCAATACCCTGGCCTGTGGTTCTTAGTTCGTTCGATAGCCTTTTGCTAGTATCTTTGGACAAGCCATAGTTAATACTATTTTTAGCTCTTTTTGATCTTGATTTATTACGAATAATTTTAGGAGCCCAGTAAACAAATGGAACTGATGTTGCTCCAAGTGCTTCTAAGTGAGTAAATACAATAGACATTCCATACATGGATGACTTGGAAACCTTCACTTTACCTTTTGCTAATTTTATTTTAACATTTTCTTCCTGAATATTTTTATCTCCCTCACTAAATAAAACTGAATTCCAGTAAGGTAAGTCAGCGAAGACCCAATGTTCATAATCACTTGCCCAGCAAAATTGAATTTGTAATGATAATATAATTGTCAAAAAAAGCAGTTTAGTTTTCATAACTATCCTCTGTTTTACTGTAAATAAATTTAATGATTGCCACAGGAGGTTTATTTTTTTCAATGAGAATAAATTGGTTGGGATTTTCATTAGAGCGTCGAAATTGATATTTTGGAGTACTAAAACTTGTTATCTGTGCCGACTTATCAAATCTTATGACCTGGACGCTGCCAAACTGATTAATAAAATAATAAGACTCTTCCCATCTCACTAGTTCTTGGTTCCATTTGTTTTTGATTTTCTCAATGAGTTCATTGAGTACTTTATTTTCCAATTGTTTGTGTTTAAGTTCATCATAATCGGCATACATAGTATGCCAAGCTCCTAAGAAAACAATATTGGCAAACAAACTATCACCGTGACCCTTGTAATTTTCAAGATCCTCGATTGTTTTAATGTAACTCTGGTTGGGACTGTTAAGAAGCTGAAATATATAAGCTGATGGAATTGGGATTTCAAGAACCTCTAACTCTTTAGAATAAGAAAGCATTGAAAGTATAATTAACGTAAATGTGATAAGCAATTTCATATATATCCGTACATTGTTTAGGTTAATTCTTAGAATTTTTTTCATGACTTGCTAATGCCTCTAAAGTTGTAGTTAACTGAGTAAATGGTTTAAAAAGATCATCACTGATAAATTGAGAAAATTCATCTTCATTAGAGAGAAGGTCATTATATAAAATTACATACGTGGGGTGATCTTGAGATATAACAGTACTTAGAAACTGGGAAAACTTATGGTCAGTACTGTAGGAATTTGAATCCAATTCTGCTTTTAATACTTCAGCTGCATTTTTAAGCCCCTCAATATTTAAAGTAAATACTGATTTCTGCCCAGGGTACAAAGATATAATACCTACTTTTTGTACTCTACCATTCAATTCTAAGCGTATATAATCACTTACCGAAGTAATGACTCTTCTTTCACCATTTTCTAAAATAACCGTTGCTAATAAATCTTGTTCCGATTTCCAGGAGCTAAGGTATGGAGAATTGCGAGAGTCATTAAACAACTCAGTACTTAAGCCAACAATCTGTGCCCCTATTGACAAACTATTTCCTGTTCCATGAGGAATTATACTTGCTGTGGCAGTGGGCCGGGTTTCCAAAGGGCTGTAAAATTCAACACCATTAAATTTAATAATTTCATTTTCATAGTCATAGGAGTAAGATCTTTTTTTTCCACCAAGCATAACATCCAGTCCACTCTTGATATCTCGCGCGCCAACAACATGCATAGTTATATTACTCACCTTTTGAAATGTTCTTGTACTTAATGAGGAAAACAACCCCACCATCTGATCGTTTTTTTCATCTAAGCTTACACTTCCACCAGAAATTCCGAATCCACCAACACCTATAGCAATGATTTCATTTTGAACATCAGGGCGTTTTATCGATTGACTATTTAAATTCTGTATTTTCAACGTGGTTGCCAAAAAGTTATTATGACTGCCCGACAGGTATGCAGAACCGTAAGCTTCAGTTTCTTTTTGGGGCAATACCAAATCTGTATCAAGATTTGCCTTTTTTATCCCACGACAGTCTTTGCTGTCCATCCCCTTAAGTAAAGCTGTTTCTGTACCCCAGTCACGGCCAATAATCATAACAGGTACGGTTTTATGTTTTTTACTTGTTAAAAATACGCTTGTGTCCCCAATGGGTTTTAACCCTAGAGTATGATCTGCTGTTATATAATAACAATCATCGCTTTTAATATTTTTATAATTAAATTTTGAAATATCCAACAAAGTGGCAGAAGCTTGTTCTAAAGTGCCTCCGGACTTACTATTATAAGCTGATGTTAAATTTGTTAATGAAAATATATTTTTAGGATACATCTTTTTAGAATACAATTCTCTGGCAAATAACGAGGAAAACATTCCTAATAAAACTATTAATAAAACGAGTGATTTCATTTGTTCTCTCCAAGTAGGGTTTCTAATTTTAATAAATTTGATAACAAACTATTTGTAATAATAGATAGTTCTTTTTCTCGAGCATTGGTTACAGAAAATCTTCCATCAAGATTTTCAAGTAAATGAATAAAACTAATATTATCTGCACTTTTATTTTTTTCTTTTAAAGAACGTAATGCCTTCTCTATATATTTAAGAACAATGTCATTATCACTAGAAGCTTCTGTGTAACGAATTGCCGTTTTTATGTTGTATTGAATTTTATTGACCCTTAGATCCCAGTGTTGGGGTAAAAATAACTTGAGGGTAGAAATATGAGACTTGGCCATTTTTAACTGCGCTAAAACCCTATTTGAGGCCCAATTATTAGATTTATCTTTTATGACTTGCATGGCTTTATAAGCGTGACCAATATATAAACTAATGGGAAAACTACTACTCCAATGATCATTAATCTCTTTTAAAAATGAATCATAAGCAAGAACTTGACTTACAAGATTATACTTTTTTATTTCAATATCTTTAACACTCATCTTGTTAGTATTTAACCGAATGTAGCTATTGCAAATTTGGATTAATTCTCGAAATGATTCAGATAAAAATGGATAATCCTTTCTAAAATCAGAAAGTTTACGACTCATAAAAACAATAGATGAGCCAATCGTATCTGGCAAAACATTATCTCTGGATAACACCATCATAGAGGGTTTCAGCTCAACATAAAGTTTCCCCATTTTTCTTGAAACTTCTCTGAAGTTTTTATTGCTAATATCGGAATTACAATAAGGGGAGTTAAAATTTGTTCTAAGCAATCGCTCAAATTGACTCATATCGCGCACAGCAATCATACCATCTAAAAGTATACTTGTGCGACCCAAGGGCTCCTCCACAAAGCAACTTAATTCAGAAATATCAGTAATACTTGAATGTGAGTTTAAGTAGCGCCAGTAGTGATCAATTACCAATAGCTCTAAGTTATGGAAGTACTTTAAACATTGAGTATTTGCAGAGTTTGGCTCACAAGGTTCAATTGTCGGAGTCATTAATTCAACAAACTGACTTAAATTATTCACATTTTTTAAGCAAGACTGTTTTACTGATATTCTATAATCAAGGGATTTACTTTTTTCTTCAAAACGACATTGCACTATATTTAATAGCGGTGATTCTGCTAAGGCGACACCCGTCCATATAGATACCAAAAAAACACTAATTAATAATTTTTGCACATTATCTCCCATCCGCACAATAACGAATTCCATTGTTCATCACTAAATCAATAAATGTTTGCAAGTTTTTCATAGACTTAGTTCTATCTTGTACATGCTTACACTCTTTACCCAAAATCTTTAATGCACTTGTATTCCCATCCTTACACATATTTTCTAGTCTATTAATAGAACGAGATCGTGGTTTTCTCTCAAGAGATTTAAAGTAAACATTATCTGTTGTATCAACCAACTCAATCAGCTGACTGGGCCCATTAATCTTAATAATTGGGTATTGTTCACCTACCCATTTTAAAGGGATGTTCAAGTAGTTTGAAATGGTCAAACGAGTTTCTGTATTTAATTTTTCTTCAAAGCGTAAATGTGTCTTAATAGAGAAAACTAGGTCACGAAGAGTTTTGTCTGAATATTCATCTGTATAATAATACTTTTTCAGATGATTCCTTTGAGATTCATCCAAGCTTGCCACCGTGCCGTCACATTTTTTTAGTGTAAGCTCAGCTTTGTCTAAGCTAAACAAGTCTAAGTAATTTTGAATATTAACATGAGTTAACTCTTCTGATAACTCCAGCCACTTGTCTGTGATATTTTGATATTTTTGTTTAAGCTCAGGTGCATTTATATTTAGTGGATCAAAAAAACTTAAAGCAGGCTCACTAATCAAGACTAATTCTTCCTCAATGAGCTCTATGTATTCTTTTAAATTTTCAGACTGGGTGGAACTAAGATCTGCAGTGATTATCTCTTTATTTGCATAATAATCGGTCAAGGTATTAAGTTCTTTTTTAGCAATCCAAGTTTGAGGATAGTAAAATTCACCGATGTATTTCAAGTCACTGTGTTTTTTTCTTTTCTTAAGTTCATTAGGCAAATGGTACCTTAGTTTTTTGAGCATATGAAAAGGCTGTACTGGGGTAAAATTCTTTCTACCATGCTCTTTGATATCTAGAAAAGAAAGGGTTTCTTTAAGGGGAGATAAACAATTAAATGATAATTTATCATAGTCATCAGTCTCACCTCCGTATTTACCATATACTTTGTCTAAGTGTTGTATAAGCTGATTTAGTTTTACTTTGGAAAGTTGGAAACGTAAACTCCATATATTACGTGCAAAGGAATATCCAAGCTCCATACCAAAAAAGAGATCCACAACACTGACACCCGTTCGGTAATACCCTGCCATTCCTGGTTCATTGGGGTTAAAGTTATACACACGGTCACCAACCCTTACAGCACCATGCCCCCAGTAGGTATTAAACCCTTCTTTTTTCTTACTATGATAGTTCAATTGTTCCATGAAATAAAATTCAACCGTATTTTTCTCGTAATCAAAATATTTCGTAGTTTCAAAAGGTAAAAAATTAATTTTAAGGTCAATTAACTCGTGTGTATTTTTACTGATCTTAATATTATTTTTGGCTATGGGAATAGCTACTTTTTGTGAAAGGGTTAAAGCCCCCTTATAGTGTTTTAGCTCATATCTCACATTTGTCGTTTCATCTATTATGTACTGCTTCAGGCTGTTATCTGATTGGATAAAACCCGTAATGAAACCAGGTATAGCAAAGACATTTGTGCTTAAAAAAATGAAAAGTATTAGACTTAATATTTTCATTGCACTTCCTTGGGTATGAAATTAGGCTCAACGTAAAGGTGAATACTTTCATTATCACCTTGTTTCGCGACAAAGTAGCTTCCATTATCATGGTCATAAAGTTCAAATTTCATATTATTACAGATGAATGACTGTAACATCCCCATGTTATTGAACTCTGCAGACTGTATTTCACCAAATAGATTTATAAAGCTAGCCCCATCATCATTAGATCTAAGATCTAAATTTAAATTTTTCGTAAGAGACCTCATTCTATAATTAATACTGTTAATATTTGACTTAATCTCACTACTTTTAACCGGTCCTTGAATAGCTGAAGGACCAATGATTGCCCATTTATATATGATAGGCTCGGCTGCTCCAAGAGCAAGAACTGTCCCAACACCAACCAAACTAGATATCCCAGCTGCTTTACTATGTCGACTATAGCTAAGTGAATTAGTTTTCGCCTCATGCATTCTTTGCAGAGTTCCATCTCCAACACCATAAAGGACGTTTTGCCAAGTAGGCATATTCCCTACTATCCAAAAAGCACATGACGACTGAGCAATGAGAATAGACATTCCAATAGTTAAACCTTTTAAAATAATCTGACGTTTCATTTCACATCCTCACTTTCGGGAATGAAATTTGGCTCTATAAATAACTCAGTGGCATTATGATCACCATTTTGACTGATAAAATAATGTCCTTTATTGTCATTAACAAGTTTAAAATTGACCAAGGTAGCAGTTGTAAACGACTGTAGTATTCCAAAATAATTAAATTCAACAGATTGAATTTCACCAAACTGATTGATGAAAGATTTGCCGTTAATATTTTCCTTAAGTTCTGAATTTAAGTGTTTAGTGGTCACTCCAATTTCATATTCCAATTGATCATTATCTGAGCTTACATCACTGCTCTTTATAGGTGTCTGGAAGGCCACCATCCCACCTAATGCAAATCTAAGAATTTCTATTGTTATTCGCCCCTCAGAGAATGCTCCCCCAACAAGTATAGCTGATGCCCCCATGGCCTTTGTATTAAAATAAAAGTTTGATGTTTTAATTTTTTGTAAATAAGCTTTTTGAATTCCCTGATCTCCAGCTCCGTAGAGAACGTTTTGCCAAGAGGGCATATTCCCAACGATCCAAATCGCATATGTGGAATGAGTAGTAATAATCGACAATGCAATAGCTAAACATCTTAAAATAAACTGGTGTTTCATTTCACATCCCCATCTACCGTAATAAAATTGGGTTCTATAAAGAGTTCTATAGGATCTTCATTTTTTAAAGTACTAATGAAGTAATATCCTTGATCATTATTTACTAGTGTAAATTTTGTGTTATTATTGGTACTAAATGTTTTTATCATTCCAAGTTTATTCATATGAGCAGATTTTATTTGTCCAAATCTACTTATAAAGGAACGTCCATCCACATTGCTGTTAAGTTCTTCATTCAATTTAGCTACGGTCACGTTTACAGCAGAATCGATACCTCTTTGTGATGAAATATGTGTAATAACAGAACCTACAATTTTCAAAGGAATTCCTACTTGTGCAAAGTCCTTTAGCCACACAGAGTCAGTATCCACCAGTAATACACCAATCCCGGTGCCTGATTTTATGGAACGTTGACCTCCAAAGCTTGCTTTATACGCTGCATGAGACTCTTTAACCATCTCGTCGCCTTCACCATAAACTATATTGTTCCACGTTGGCATATCACCCATAATTGTATTCGCGTGAGCACTTGGGGTAACAATATTGATTAAGCAACTTGTATATAAAAATGTGATTATGAACTTCATAAATTTTCTAGCTCCTCAATAAATTGAACATCAGCAATATACTGGCCGCCTGGTGCTAGTACTTTAAAAACGTAAGAATCAAGGTCAACTCTTTTAAGAACGTACTTAGAAGTAATTAGTCTTGTTACGTCACCAAACTTATTAAAACGCACAGTAACAATTGCACCAAGTGCATTTAATATAGAGTAAGAATCTGCATTATTCTTTAGAGCCGAATTTATATCTTTAGTGAGTTCTAGTTTAATTTCAGCTAGGTTATTGTGTAAAACGTGATCAAGCTTAAGTCTCTTGTAGGGCTTAAACCACATATTATCATTAGCAATAGGAATAATTTCACCTAGTTTAAATTCATTAATTTTTTCACGCTTTTCATCAAACTCTACAAGCTTTTGCTTATAAAATTCTTTATATTTATCAAAGGTTTTTAATCCTAGCGTATTTACTATTGGGACAAGAATAAGCTGAACCCTTTTTTCTTCTTGTGCGTACATACCAGCTTTAAAAAACTGACAAAACACAAAAGTGAAAGCTAGGAGTATTTGCAATGAGAATTTACTGAACACGAGTGAAAATCCTTTAAGTTAATTGATTAATTACTAATTTCTTATGCAATATTGAAGCTCATTATAGGGGGAGAAATACAAATAGCTACTTAACTGTCCTAAAACAGTTAAGTAAATGATATCACACATAAAATCGTATTTTTTTTGCCACCATCAAGAAGAGCACAGAGAGTCTTGAAAAAATTATACTGGAACTTTTTTCTAAGTTAATGAACATCTACATTACAAGCATGAAATTAGTTCAAAATAAAACTTTAAATCATAGAATTTTGGTAGTTAGACGTTTGCTCAGGCTGTATCCGGAATCTTGGTTTATAACTAAATCTGAAATGCTTAATTCATTTTCGATAATTTTTTTTAGACGACTAATATTAACGTAGAGTGTTTGATCATGTTGATCTGGATCATAATTTTGATCCCATATTTTTTGCACCAAGCTTTCTTTATCAATAAAGTTACCCTTACACTGCGAGAGAGTATAAATTAAATCAAAAAGAAGTTTCTTTTTTTCTAGAGATACAATGTTTAAGTTTTGATTAGAAATTAACATAATCGAAGGAATAATATATAAGTCGGAGTCTCCAAGAACAAAATTTAAGAATATATCTTTACTCATTGAAAACCCAAGCTTTTCAAATACTGAATTAAATATATTACTGAATAAAATGGAAAACTGCTTATCAGAATTAAGAAATATTTTTCTACAAGTGCTCAAATCAATTGAAACCTTATCCCAATTATTTGACTTATAGTTATGAATTATAGAAGAAAGTGAAAACAATAGCTTACATATTCTAAAACCAAGATTATCTAAATTATTTTCTACTTTTAGGAATTCATGAATTCTCTCCTCTGCATTTTTAAAATTCGCATTAAAGCAATCCTGTAAACAAATTATTGCTTGTGTGTTCCAATATAACCAAGGTGATTCAATATTTAAATGAGCATTTTTTAGATCAAAGGTATTTGATTCTGTTAGCAATAATTTGGATAATTGAGAGTATAGAGCATACTGATCAAGCTCTAATTTTGAAATATTAGATGGTAACTGTGGTTGATTTATCGATAAATCAAACAATTGTTTTCTGGCTACAGTTAATCCATCGATGCTTTCTAGCTTACTAACTACACCTGAGACATAAAGCAGTTGTTCAATTAAGTGTTTTTCCCTAAGGTCCTGTATGTTTTTTAACTCATATTTCAGAACCTCTGCCTTTTCCTTTAAAGCCGATTTTTTTAATAAAAGAAAATCTTGCTCCATTTTCAAACGTGAAATCCTCCATCTAAAGGGACTCTTTGCTCTATTACGAAGTAATCCCTCTGCTGATTCTAAGCTGTTGGTACTTTTACTATACTCACCCATAGCTAAATAAATTTCGGAGATATAAATCTTGTGAGCCACTTGTTGATTTTTACTTCCATGCAATAATGTTTCAGGCTTTGCCTGCTCTAGTACATCTATGGCAGAAATTAATTGATTGCTTGTGTATAGACGATTAGATTCATAAAATACAACTGAGACTTTTAAACTAGGATTGGAACGTTTCTTAAGCAACTCTTTAAGTTCCTTCAAAAGAGTACTAGCCGTATTTTCTTTACCTAATTCATCTAAAGCTATACACATATTATATATGGTACGTTGTTGATCCAGTATTTGTAAATTTAACTTTGAAAGGTCATAGGCCTGTTTTGAGTATTCATAGCTTTTTTTGAAGTCAGCCACCCAAAATAAATCTATGCCAAGTTGATAAAGATGGTTATATTTAGTTTTGTACTGTGTCTTGTTATCAAATGTTGAAACAGCACTAATTCTTGCTGCACAAGCCTTTCGGTAATCATGATTCTCCCTATCGAGCAGGGCTTTCCAATGAAGAAAATCAAAGTTTGAAATCTTATCATTTTCAGAGATCATAGACTCAAACAATTTAAAATTTTCTTTAAATTTATCTATATCTTTTGATTGATAGGAAAGCTGACATACTGTGTTTATAAAAGGTATTGTCATTTCAGAGTTCAAACCATTTTCTTCAAGAATATTAAGATAACAATTTGCTCGTTCAAAATTTTCTTGCTCAGTGCTCAATTCAATATCTATAACTATAAGTTCTTTAATTTGATATTTCTTACTTACTAAAGTATCATTAAGAATATTAAATTCAGAATATTTTCCATTCTTTAGAAGCTCTCTGGCGTATTCTACTATCAGTCCTTTGTTTATTATTTTACCCATTTTTAGTAAATAGAATATCGATTCTTTATCATCAAGTACATCTACTAATTCATCGAACACTCCATCTAAAAATTCATTTTTTAGATTTTTAGGAAAATATTCAAGTAAACTTGGAGACAGATATACCTTATTGTCATTTTGCATTAAAAATTTACAACTTAATAGAGTTTTACACATCTCTTTTGTTGAATCCGCTAATTTCTGATAATGACTCTCTGGTATAGCCCCCCAATGATAGAATTTAATCATTACATCTTTAGTATCTTCGGTTAGATTTTGGTCAAGCCACTCGTCAAAATTATTTTGAATATTATTAATATTGTCATTTGAAGCTATAATCAGAATTAAACCAGGATTTTTAATATCAGATGGTATTGCTTTTTGTGATTTTAATTTTTGCACAAGCATTCTTGAATCTATGGTTGAAATTCCGTTTAGATGTTGAAACTGTATGTGATGTAAGTTCTGACTCTTAAAACTTGGTTTAGATATGGATGTAATTATTAGCTTTGATTTTTTGAAATATCTATTACATGCCTCTATTAAACTTTCAATTGCGGAAAGTTCAACATAATCAATACCATCAATTAAAATTAAGTATTTCTTTGACTCCCAGTAATACACAATTTCATGAATGGTTTCCTCTAAGCCTAATTCATTGACTATTTTTT
>Ga0066610_10001524_pt1 | contig 13973 bp, 12 predicted proteins | sample SaaInlV_DNA_165m_FD_60375 | JGI IMG/M metagenome (GOLD analysis project Ga0066610, IMG submission 60375) | Marine microbial communities from expanding oxygen minimum zones in the Saanich Inlet - SI075_LV_DNA_165m | ecosystem: Environmental > Aquatic > Marine > Unclassified | place: British... | reverse complement strand
AACCATCCAAGTTATTTCGCCGATTCTAATAGTGATGCTACACAGCTAGTCATTGCGAGGAGAGTAGCGACGTCGCAATCCAACCATCCAAGTTATTTCGCCGATTCTAGTAGTGATGCTCCATCCATTGTCATTGCGAGGAGCGCACAGAAAAGTCTATTTATGTACTGTAATAGTTTAAGGGATTCTTACGGTAGTAGTATTTGGGCTTTATTCTGAGGCAATTTTATTTTATATGCTAGCTGCAGTATTAGGTAGCTAAAAATTGCAACTGCTATAAAGTCATAACCAAAAGGAATTATGCCAATCCCTTGAAAATCACTTAGATAGCTAATTATTGATATTCCTATGCATTGCGGTAATACCCACCACCCAGATTGGAGGTGCATTTCATCATCGCTTTTATTTTGGCTTTTTTTATAAACCACTAGTAATATGATACCAAGGATTAAGCCTGTCATTAAGCGCCATATGCTTTGCCATCCTGTCCATAATAGGATTAAGTTGGTAATAAAAAGTGATAAGCAACACATGGTTCTATGCATTGGTAGAATAAACGGCCTGCTTTTATCTGGAGCTTGCGACCTGAGTGCCATTAATGCTACCGGTCCAGTTCCATAAGCTAGAACTATAGCTGCTGTTTGAAATTTTATTAATTCTTCCCATGCAGGGAAAGGCAGTAGTAGTAATAACCCAACTATAAAATTAAAAATTATGGCATTTAAAGGGATGCCGCTTTTGTTTAGTTTAAGCATTGCAGCTGGAGTATATTTATTCATGCTCATGGCATAGTTTATTCTCGCTGTAGTGCTGGTAAATGCAATTCCTGTACCAACTGGGGATATTACTGCATCTGCATAAATAAGGTAGGCTAGATAGCTCATTCCAAGGGTGGATGCTATACCAGCAAATGGACCTAGATCTCCACCAAACCCAAGGTTTTGCCATCCCGATAGCAGCATTTGTTCTTGGATTGAACCAATAAAAGCTATTTGCAATAAAGTATACAGAACAATAGAGATTGCCACGGAGCCAAATATTGCTATTGGTACTGCTTTTTGGGGGTTTTTAGCTTCACCAGCTAGTGACATGGCTTCGACAAATCCAAGGAATGAAAATATCACGATACTAGCTACAGTCATTAATACTCCATGTAGGCCAGTTGGCGCGAAGCTATGCGAGGAAAAATTAGCTGTTTTAAAGTTCACAAGCATGATAGCTACAGCGGTTATTATTGGTACTATTACCTTCCAAGAGCCAATTTTTGTTATTATATAGTCTAGTTTTTTTACTGCCATAATGTTTAATGCGGTTATAGCAAGTAGCATAGCTGCAGCTACTCCTATTCCAGTTATACTTAGTACTTGATAACTTCCTGAGCCTTCTAGTAGTGATGGGTAGAAGTTAGCAGTGTAGTGTAAGGTTGCGCCAACTTCAGTTGGGGCTACAGCTACACAAGACAGCCATGTTAGCCAGCTAATGCAAAAGCTCGTGAATGTTCCATGGCTAAAGTGGATATAGCGCACAACTCCTCCAGCAACCGGTAGCATAGCTGATAGTTCTGCGAATGTTAGTGAGATAACTGCTATCATAATTCCGCCAATTATCCAGCTGACAATTGCAGCAGGACCTGCTAATTTTGCAGCTATCATCGAGCCAAATAACCAGCCAGACCCAATCATACTGCATAGGGCTGTTGAAAGTAGGCCTAGATTTGATAAGTTGCGTTTAAGTTGCATGCTGACTGTCCTGTTTGCTTCATGTTTAAATGTTATGTTAAAAATAAATCTAAGTAAATTAAAACATATATTATATTATTATTTGATCTTTAATAGCTTTTTTTGTTATGTTATGAGTTATATTCAAGTTATTTATTGTTTTTTACTTTATTTGTAGTGATGTTTTATGAGAGTTCTTTTAAAAATAAATTTTTTATTTGTGGCTTTACTAGCTGTTATATTCAGTGGATTAGCAGTTGTTTTTTTCCACTTTAATTATAATATAAATTATACGCCAAGTGACATAAAGATGGGAAAAATAAATATTAATAAGGAAGTTCATGCAGTTGGCACTGTGGCGCAGGGTTCGCTACGCTTTGTTGGGCAGGATTTATCTTCGCAGTTTGTAATTTCTGACGATAGGCACAAGGTAAATATAATTTACAATGGGAAATTGCCTCTTTTGTTTCATGAAGGCAAAAAAATTATTGCTTTTGGTAGTTTAAGCTCTAATGACATGTTTTTAGCAAAGGAGCTATCAGTGGTTGATGATAAAATCGATAGTGTAGGCAGTAAATGAATTATTATTGAGAGGTTAGGTATTGGTAGTTGAAATAGGACATTTTTTATTAGCCATTGTTTTTCCACTAACTTTATTGCAAGTTTTTGCTTCTTTCTATGCTGCCACTTCATTTAACAAAACATTCTTTATTTTTAGTAATCGTTGTATAAGACTCAATACTGTAGCTGTATTAGTTAGTTTTTTATTTTTGTTATATGGTTTTATTGTCGATGAATTCTCAGTTTTATACATTGCTGTTAATAGTAATTCCAAGCTACCTTTATTATATAAAGCATGCGCAGTTTGGTCAGGTCATGAAGGCTCTTTGTTATTGTGGCTTGTTATTTTAAGTTTATTTCAATTTTTAATTAGCAGGACTAGGCGCATAAACTGTTTAAGCATGCATTCTTATGTTTTAGGGGTTCTTGCTTTAGTTCAGCTATCTTTTGTTATCTTCCTTTTGTTTTTTGCTAATCCCTTTGAAAGGTCGCTGCCTGTATTTCCGAATGATGGCCGTGGGGTTAATCCGATACTTCAAGTTCCTCTTCTAGTCTTTCATGCGCCAGTTGTTTATTTGGCATATTCCGCCTTGGCAGTCTCATATGCATTTGCAATAGCAGCACTTTTAAGGGGTAAGTTTGATAAAGAATGGTTTGTTTGGTTGCGCCCATGGGTTTATTGGGCTTGGTCTTTTTTGACTATAGCTCTAGTTATGGGGTCTTGGTTATCCTATCACACTTTAGGTTGGGGTGGTTGGTGGAGTTGGGACCCTGTTGAGAATGTTATGTTGATGCCATGGCTTATAACTACGGCAATGTTCCATTCAACGGTTTATGTAGAGAAAAAAAACAGTTATGAATCTGTGTTTATCAGTTTAGCAATTGCAGCATTTAGTTTGTGTTTGCTTTCTACTTTTTTAATGCGCTCTGGTATTTTACGCTCGGTACATAATTTTGCCCAAGATGGTTATAATGCGACGTTTTTATTGTTATTGGTATTTATTAATGTGATTTTTGCTATGGTAGTTTATATGTTTCGTATTAATACTATTGCAACTAGAGTGAGGTGTAATCTATTCTCACGTGAGGCGACAATGATTATTGGCGCTATAATATTAGTGGTTATGGCTGCAACTGTCTTAATGGGTACCTTATATCCCTTACTATCAGATTTGGTTTTTTCAAAAAAGATATTTGTCGGCGCGGCTTACTTTAATGAAGCATTTTATTTAATGGGTGTATTGCTCTTGTTTGCAATGGCTACAGCCCCGTACTGCAGGTGGGGGGGAGAGTGCATTTCATCTGGTTGGCGCTTATTTGGCATTGCTGTTTTTGCACTTGTTTTCTGTGTAAGTACAACATTTAATTTATTGAGTTATAAGTTTGATTTTTTTCTATTTGCACTTTTATTCTTCGGGTTATCGTTAGTGCCCCTAGTGGTGAGAAAATTTACTAACTGTTGGCCATATATTAAATCAAATTTAGCAATGTTGTTATCTCATGTTGGTGTTTTTATGGTAGTGTTTGCTATGATATCTTCCACTGTTTTTGTGACAGGTCATGAGATTAAGGCTGCGGTTGGGGAGTTAGTTGAAGTTGGCCCTTACAAAGTAAGAATTAATAGTGTTTATAACAAGCATGGCACTAATTATAAGTCATTGGTCGCTAATACCGTTATTATTGATGATGCGGGTAGTGTATATTATTTATCCCCTGAATTTAGAACTTTTAATTTTTCTAAGCGCAGTATTTCCAAGCCTGTGATAAGTTCAAGCTTTCTACGAGATATTCATTTGTCACTGACAAAGAGGCATCATGACAAGAGTATATCGTATATGTTTTATATAAAACCATTTGTGCAGGTACTGTGGCTTGGTTGGTTTTTTGTTATCCTTGGAAGTTTAATTGCAATCTTTAAATATTGGGGTTTAGCATTGTTTTTTGATGAAAGGCAGAAGGATTTATGAGATTTTCTATTTGGAAAGTTTTGCCTGTCATTTTATTGTCTCTTTTAAGTATTTTATTGTATAAAGGTTTAAGTAAGGATGATAGGTATACTTCTGTTTCTATGATAAACAAGCCTTTTCCTAACTTTTATGAATATGATTTACAGCGCTTATCAAAGGTCATTACAAGGGAAGATTTGTTGGGGTTTACTACTTTGGTTCATGTTTGGTCAAGCAGCTGTAACTCTTGTAGTAAAGATAATGCGTTTTTATTAAAGTTGGCAAAGAACAAAAAAATAAAGCTTGTTGGAATTAATTATATCGATGATAGGGAGGCGGCTTTAGATTTTTTAAATGCATATGGCAACCCATATTCTAAAATAATATTTGATGCATCTGGCAATTTATCTATGAACATTGGTGCCTATGGTGTTCCTGAGACGTATGTTGTTGATAGAAAGGGGGTTGTCCGGTACAAAGTTTCATCTGGACTTAATGATTCTGTGTTGAAAGACAAGATATTACCTATAATTTATTGGTTGAAAAAACATGATTCCTAGTTCAAATATAAAAGCAATGGTTCTGTTGTTTCTAACGTGCGTAGTTATTCGTGCTTCTGATTTTAGCTTTTCTGATGAAGTTAGGTACCAATCTCTAATACGAGAGTTTAGGTGTCTTGCTTGTCAAAATCAAAGTTTGGTCGATTCCAGGATGCCATTTGCATTTAATTTAAGGCAGCAGATATATTCAAAGGTGGGTGATGGTGCAACAAACAAGAGTATACGTGAGTATGTTGTATCTAGGTATGGTAATGCTGCCAGCTATAATTATGCTATTGATTATAGTTATTTTATATTGATTCTCTCCCCCTTTATTCTTTTGTTTGTAATGGCTTATTTGTTTTTTAAAAGGATTATAAAGTAGGTGGCCTCCCACTCCTTTTTGACAATTTCATTAATTTGTATATAATACTGGTCTACTTTATTAATTTTCTATAAGGATGTTTTATGTCAAGTGAGTCTGATTCAGCTAGTGGTAATAATGATTATGGCAAAGCCAAGCTGTTTGTAAACGATAAGTTGGTATCTGAATTTGATGTTGTTTCTGATTCGATGGGTAGTGAGATAGCAATTTTAGGCAGCTCCTTGCGTGCTGATGGAATTAAAAACCTTGGTTCTCCCTTATCCTTTTATGATCCTGGTTATTCTTCTGTAGCTTCTTGTAGTTCTGATATCACTTATGTAAAAGGTGATGGCGACAAAGGTTTATTATTTTACCGAGGCTTCCCCATCGAAGATTTAGCTGATTCTTGTGACTTTATGGGTGTTTCTTATTTGCTTTTTTATGGGGATTTACCAGAAAAGGCGAGTTTAGAAGAGTTTGGTGACGATATAAAGCAGTATATGATTCTTGATGAGCAAATAGCTGATTTCCTTAATGGTTACAGGCGTGATGCACATCCAATTACAATTATGCATGGTATCACAGCGGCATTGTCTTCATTGTATATTGATATTGATGCTAATGATTTTAGTAAGCGCGAGCAGATTTTTAAAAGAGTGTTAGCAAAGATGCCAACAATTGCTGCTATGGCATATAAATATAATGTCGGCAAGCCTTTTGTGCCTCCAAGAACTGACCTAAGCTATGCTGCTAACTTTTTAAATATGATGTTTAGCTCTAGTTTAGATGAGAGTGAGCCAAACCCAGTTTTTGTTAAGGCTTTAGATAAGATTTTTTCTTTGCATGCTGATCATGAGCAAAATGCCTCAACTTCAACTGTGAGGATGGTTGGTTCAACTCAAGCAAACCCTTTTTCTTGTTTAGCGTCTGGGATAGCAGCATTGTCTGGTCCTATACACGGTGGTGCTAATGAGGCTTGCTTATCTATGTTGGAAGAAATTGGTGATGTTGCTAATATTGATAAGTATATAGCAAAGGCAAAAGACAAAGAGGATAGTTTTAGGTTGATGGGTTTTGGGCATAGGGTTTATCGTAATTATGATCCTAGAGCTAAAATAATGCGTTCTATTTGTCATGAAGTTTTAGAGCAGCACGAAGATATAGATCCTATATTTGAGCTAGCTTTAAAGTTAGAAGAAATTGCTTTGAACGACGAGTATTTTATTGAGCGTAACTTATACCCTAATATTGATTTTTACTCTGGTATAACACTTAGGGCTATGGGTATTCCAACAAATATGTTTACAACTATATTTGCATTAGGACGCATGCCTGGTTGGTTCTCACAGTGGAGTGAGATATATGAAAAAGGCAGTTCAAAGATATGCAGGCCTCGCCAGATATATACAGGTAATTTACAGAAAAATATAAATTTGTAATTAAATTTTATTGGTTTTATAATTTGTAATGTTAGTATGCATTTATTATAAGTCTTTTTAGACTTTTTCGATGTGTTAGTAGAATAATTTTATTGAGCGTAATTATGCAAAATCCAGTTTTCTTGAATTTATTTCAAATTAAATTTCCAGTTACAGCTATTATATCAATACTTCATCGCATATCTGGGGTGATAATATTTCTTGCTATGCCATTTATAATGCTATGGTTATATTACATTTTATTATCAGATTTAAGTTTTGCAAGGTATTTAGCTTTAAGTGATGTTGTTTGGATTAAGACATTTTATTTTTTAATATTGGTTGCTTTAAGTTATCATGCTATAGCTGGATTACGTCATATTTATCATGACTTTAGTGGTAATCATAGTTTGGTAGGTGCGCGGGTCTCAGCATGGCTCACACTGGTAGTTGCGCTATTGTGGACAGCTATTTTGTTTTATAGAGTATTTTTTTAGAGTGGCATAAATATGATCGCAAAATTATTTAAATGGCAGTCAAGTGGTTTTAAGGATTGGATTTGGCAGCGAGTTTCAGCTATTGCCTTTTTAGCGTATTTGATTTTAGTTATAGGTTTTTGGTTTTTGTATCCTTTAGCTACCCACCTGCAGTGGCATGATTTTTTACTTTCATTGCAAATGCGTATTTTAGGTACCATCGCACTATTTAGTTTTTTACTACATGCATGGCTTGGCTTATGGACTGTTATTACTGATTATATAAAGCCTGCTTCTTTGAGTAAGTTTTTTACTTATATGGTTATATTTATAATTTTCCAGTATTCTGTTGCTGGCTTATTTTTATTATGGAGACTGTAACATATGTCTATGAAAACATATGAATTTGATGCGTTGATAATTGGTGGGGGTGGCGCTGGTCTGCGCGCTTCATTACAGTTGGCGCAGAGTGACTATAATGTTGCTGTTATATCAAAAGTTTACCCTACCAGAAGTCATACTGTGGCAGCTCAAGGTGGTATGAATGCCGCTTTAGGTAATGCAGATGAAAATGATGATTGGCGTTGGCATATGTATGACACTATTTTAGGTTCTGACTTTCTAGGTGACCAAGATGCTATTGAGTATATGTGTGAGCAGGCGCCTCAAACAGTGATAGAGCTAGAGCATATGGGATTGCCATTTAGTAGAGACGATACTGGGCATATTTACCAGCGAGCTTTTGGTGGCCAAACACGTGAGTATGGCAAGGAGCTAGTGCATAGAACTTGCGCTGCTGCAGATAGAACAGGCCACGCATTATTACATACTTTATTTCAAAAAAATGTTGAGAAGAAGGCTAAGTTTTTAAACGAGTGGTTTGCCATCGATTTAGTAAAAAATTCTGATGGTTCCATAGTTGGGGTAACGGCATTAGAAATGGCAACTGGTGAAGTTGCTTTTATAAAAGCAAAGTTAACTGTTTTAGCTACAGGTGGTGCTGGAAAAATATTTAAAAGCACTACAAATGCATATACGTGTACAGGCGATGGTATTGCTATGGCTGCTCGGGCTGGTGTTCCATTGCAAGACATGGAAATGTGGCAGTTTCATCCTACTGGAATTGCTGGGGTTGGAGTGTTGATTACTGAGGGTACCCGTGGTGAAGGTGGTTACTTGATAAACGGTGAGGGTGAAAGGTACATGGAGCGATATTCTCCTCATATGAAAGATTTATCATGTCGTGATGTTGTATCTAGATCATCCATGCTTGAGATTAGAGAGGGGCGTGGTTGTGGGCCAAACAAGGATCATGTTCTATTAAAATTAGATCATTTAGGCCCAGAAATATTAAATGAGAGGTTGCCTGGTATAACTGAAATTTCAAAAACATTTGCAGGCGTAGATCCAGCTAAAGATCCTATTCCGGTAGTTCCTACTTGCCATTATTTAATGGGGGGTATTCCTACTAATAAATACGGTCAAGTAATTACATTGGATGCGAAGGGAGACGATACTATTGTGTCTGGTTTATATGCCGCTGGTGAGTGTGCGTGTGTTTCTGTGCATGGTGCAAATAGGTTGGGTGCTAATTCGTTGTTAGATATTGTGGTTTTTGGTCGTGCAGCTGGTATTCATATGGAGCAGCAATTAAAGCAGGGTGTTGCTGATACCCAGGTATCTAAGAGTGATGTTGATGCTGCAAATTCAAGATTACATAGCTGGCATAATAGAAGTGGTACAGAAAGCGTAGCTGATATCCGTTCAAAATTACAAAAAGTAATGCAGGAAGACTTTGGTGTTTTTCGTAAGCATGACAGTATGGATCATGGGGTTGTTAAGATTGAAGAATTAAGATCTATGCTCGACAATGCTGAGTTGAAGGATAAGTCTAAGGTTTTCAATACTGCATTAATTGAGGCATTAGAGTTAGAAAATATGCTTGTAAATGCTGAGGCTACAGCCCATTGTGCAAGGGCGAGAACCGAAAGCAGGGGGGCTCATTCAAGAGTTGATTATACAGAGCGTGATGATGAAAATTGGCATAAGCATAGTTTATATTATGCAGGCAGTCATAAACTAGATTCACGACCTGTTAACATGAGTCCTGAGAAAGTTAAGCCAATTAAATTAAAAGAGAGGGTGTAGTTGTGGAGATATCTATATATCGTTATGACCCAGATAAAGATAAAAAGCCTTATATGCAATCATATGATTTAAATTTAGAGGACTGCCAGGGGATAATGTTATTAGATGCATTGGAGACTCTAAAGGCTAAGTTTGATCCAAGTTTAAGTTTTAGGCGTTCATGTGGTGGTGGTGTCTGTGGTTCAGACGGCATGAATATAAACGGTAAAAATAGTTTAGCTTGTACAACTTTGCTAGCCAATTTGCCTGACAAAGTAACCTTGCGACCTTTGCCTGGCATGCCGGTTATTAGAGATTTAATTGTTGATATAACAGACTTTTTTGCACAGTATGAAAAAGTTGGCCCATATTTAAAGCCAGCTAAAAATTTGCCAAAAGATAAGGAGCAGCTGCAGTCTCCTCAAGATAGGAAGAAGCTAGATGGTCTATACGAGTGCATTTTATGTGCATGTTGCTCTAGTTCTTGTCCTTCATATTGGTGGAACCCTGACAAATTTATAGGTCCTGCAGGTTTGTTGTGGGCTGCAAGGTTCTTGCAAGACAGTAGGGATGCTCATTCGAAGGAACGTTTAGATGAGTTGGAAGATTTGTATAGTTTATATCGTTGTCGTTCGATTATGAACTGTGCATCAGTTTGTCCAAAAGGTTTAAATCCAGGTGAGGCAATTGCCAAGATTAGGGCACAAAAATTAAAGGATTAATGTTTGTATGGCAGATAAATATTTTGATAAAAGCGCGAGCTCGGCACTTTTTGCGACTAATTATGCTTATGTTGAAGAGCTCTATGAACAGTATTTAGTTGATAAAAGTAGTGTTTCAGATTATTGGCAGCAATATTTTGCAAGCCTAGGCAGTGATGTCTCGAGTTATTCTCAGCATGAGAAAACAATAAAGAAATTTACAGATTTGTCATCTAACCCAGTTTATACAGCTAGTGGACCTGCTGCTATAGCCTCTGGTAATGAGGGAACTTTTATTGCAGCATATCGTGATTTTGCACATAAATATGCAGATATCAATCCATTATTTAAGAATGACAATGTAGCTAAGGAATTGTGTTTTTCCAGTCATGGTTTTTCTGGTATAGATGACAAGCTAATTAGTTCTACTAACTATAAAAATATTAATAACGTTGGTGATTTAATTAGTAGTCTGCAGCGTTCATATTGTGAGCATGTAAGCATAGAGACCTCCCATATTTCTGATAATGCTGAAAGGCAGTGGTTATATAAAAAATTAGAAACGCCTAGTCCATATGCTTTAGATTCAGCTGCCGAGAAAAAATCTATACTAGAGAATTTATCTAGAGCTGAGGGTATTGAGCAATATTTTGCTATTAAATATGTTGGTCAAAAAAGGTTTTCATTAGAAGGTGGCGAGTCTTTAATTCCTTGTTTAAGATTCGGTATGGAGTATGCTGCTAAAGAGTATGGCACGACTGATGTTGTGTTGGGTATGGCGCATCGGGGCAGGCTTAACGTCATGCTAAATGTATTGGCTATGCCGACAGAAGAAATTTTCAAAGAATTTGAAGGTCGTGCTGATTATGGTAATACTTCTGGAGATGTAAAATATCACTTAGGTTACTCATCTGATTTGCCAGTAGGAGATAAATATTTACATACTAGTTTAATGTTTAATCCATCGCATCTTGAGTTTATTGCCCCAGTGGTAAACGGCTCTGTAAGGGCGCGTCAAGATAGCTTAGATGATGGGGTCTCTAAATCAACGGTATTGCCGATTATAATACATGGTGATTCGGCTATGGCTGGTCAAGGTGTAGTTGCTGAGACTTTTAATATGTCGAAAACCTCAGCATTTGATGTTGGTGGTTCTATTCATATTGTTATAAATAACCAAGTTGGTTTCACAGCGCAAAAACATGATTCTATGAGCTCTGAGTATTGTAGCAGTATAGCAAAATCTATTAATGCGCCAATCTTTCATGTGAATGGCGATGACCCAGAGGCTGTTGTAGCTTGTATTAGGCATGCATTAGATTATCGAGAGACTTTCGCCAAGGACATTGTTATTGACATAGTCTGTTACAGGCGTATGGGCCACAACGAAGCTGACGAGCCTGCAGCAACATTGCCGATGATGTATACCAAGATAAAAACGCATCCTACAACTAGGTTATTATACGCGAATAAGTTAATAGAGCTTGGTGTTATTACTGCAGCTGATGCCTCTAAAATGCAGGCAGACGTCAAGTCGGCTATGGATAAGGGCCAAGCTTTAATAGCAGGTGAGCACCATAATAAAACAAAGCAGCGTCAGGTTAAGTGGGGCAAGTACATTGATAAGCACTGGAATCAAGTTTTAGATACGGGCATGCCTCTTAATAAATTAAAATCATATGCTGCGAGTTTAGTTATTACTCCCAATGGTTTTAAGTTGCAGCGTCAGGTTGGAACAATGATTTCGCAGCGTCAAAAAATGGGGTATGGAGAGCTTGCTCTAAATTGGGGTATGGCTGAACTTATGGCTTATACTTCTTTATTGGATCTTGGGTTTTCAATACGAATTGTGGGCCAAGATTCTAAACGTGGTACGTTTTCGCATCGTCATACTGTTTTGTTTGACCAAGATAATGGGGCTGAGTTTAATCCGCTGACTAAAGTTAATAATGGCAAAAACTTTTATATTTATGATTCGGTGTTGTCTGAGACCGCTCCATTGGGTTTTGAGTATGGCTATTCGATAACAGACCCTAGGTGCCTAAATATTTGGGAAGCTCAATTTGGTGATTTTGCTAATGGAGCCCAGGTAATTATTGATCAGTTTATTAGTTCAGGTTGGCAAAAGTGGAAGCGTCTTTCTGGCTTGGTGATGTTATTACCACATGGATATGAGGGTATGGGCCCAGAACATTCTTCTGCGCGTTTAGAGCGTTTTTTGCAGTTGTCTGCTCAGTTTAACATTCAGGTGTGCGTACCTAGTACGCCTTCGCAAATGTTTCATCTATTATTACGCCAGATGCTAAGGGATTATCGAAAGCCATTAATAGTTATGACTCCTAAAAGTTTATTGAGGCATCATGGGGCGGTATCGAGTCTTGAGGATCTTAAAAAAGGTCGTTTTGAGACAGTTATTCCAGACCCGAAAATTAAAATGTCACAAGCTAAACGCTTGGTGCTTTGTTCTGGCAAGGTGTATTATGATTTAATAGCTAAGCGTGCTGAGGTTGGGCTTGACGATGTTGCTATTATACGTTTGGAGCAGTTATATCCATTTCCTACTGAGGTTTTATCGGTGATGTTATCACGTCACACTAAATCAAAGTCATTTATTTGGTGTCAGGAGGAGCCTAAAAATCAGGGGGCATGGTTTATTAAGAAAAGTTCTATTGAAAGGTGCTTGCCAGAAGGTGCTTCTTTGGTTTATGCTGGACGTGAATTTTCTGCTGCTCCAGCAGCTGGGTATCCGAGTTTGCACAAAAAACAACAGCAGGATTTAGTTGATCAGGCATTAGGGTTATTGCCAAATTCACACGAGGGAAAGAATGACAGTTGAGATAAAAGTTCCAGTTCTACCAGAGTCAGTTAGCGATGCTACTGTTGCAGCATGGCACAAGAATGTTGGTGATGCTGTAGCTGAAGGTGAAAGTTTATTAGACTTAGAAACTGATAAAATAATGTTAGAGGTCCCCGCTCCAAGTGCTGGGGTTTTAACTAGCATTTTGCAGCAGGAAGGTGAAGTTGTGGTATCAGGTCAAGCATTAGGTGCGCTAGATACAGCAGCTGTAGCTGTTGCAGATACTTCAGTTGTAGAGACAGCTGTTGCTCAAGAGGGCGGTTTAGCAGCAAGTTCAGATAGTGATAGCTTGCAGCATGGTCCTGCGGTTCGAAAATTATTACACGAACATAATGTTGATGCTAGTTTAATAAGTGGCACAGGAAAAAGTGGACGTTTAACAGTAGAGGATGTAAAAGCGTATTTATCGAAGACTGCTTCGACTAGTATCTCAGAGAATGAAGAATCCACAGCGGTAGCTGTTGGCTCTCGTTACCAAGAGCGTGTTGCTATGACTCGCTTACGTCAGCGCATCGCTGAGCGTCTTTTAGATGCACAGCAGAATGCTGCTATTTTGACTACATTTAATGAAGTTGACATGCAGCCTGTTATGGATTTACGTGTTAAGTATAAAGAATTATTTCAAAAAACTCATGACACTAAACTAGGTTTTATGTCGTTTTTTGTAAAAGCTACTATTGCAGCACTAAAGCAGTTTCCTGAGGTAAATGCAGCTATAGATGGCACTGATATAGTCTATAATAATTTTTTTGACATAGGCCTGGCCGTTTCTTCTCCACGAGGTTTAGTTGTGCCAATACTAAGAAACGCAGAGTTATTAGCAATGGCTGATATAGAAAAACAAATAATAGATTATGCGGGCAAGGCTAAAAATGGCACATTAACTCTAGAAGAGATGACTGGCGGAACTTTTACTATTACCAATGGTGGTACTTTTGGTTCAATGTTATCTACGCCTATTTTGAATCCACCACAAAGTGCTATTTTAGGTATGCATAATATAGTGAAAAGAGCGGTAGTTGTAAATGATGAAATTGTTATTAGGCCGATGATGTATTTAGCTTTATCTTATGACCATAGGATAATAGATGGTGCAACTTCGGTACGTTTTTTGGTTACTATTAAAGAGATGTTGGAAGATCCAGCAAGGCTCTTATTAAATATTTAATAATTAGGTGTTATAAATGAACTTACATGAATATCAAGCAAAAAATTTATTGAAAGAAGTTGGGGTAGCTGTACCGGATTATCATGTTATTAGCGAGG
>Ga0066610_10001513_pt1 | contig 14037 bp, 9 predicted proteins | sample SaaInlV_DNA_165m_FD_60375 | JGI IMG/M metagenome (GOLD analysis project Ga0066610, IMG submission 60375) | Marine microbial communities from expanding oxygen minimum zones in the Saanich Inlet - SI075_LV_DNA_165m | ecosystem: Environmental > Aquatic > Marine > Unclassified | place: British... | reverse complement strand
AATCTATAAGAGAACATGTTGATGATTATGATAAGTTACCTTTCAAAGATTTGAAAAAATTTTCAAATATGAAATATAAAGATAGTACAATGTTTATTAATAAAAATGGAGTATCAAGTTTGTGTATTAAATCAAGGAAACCAAAATCAATAGAATTAGCTAAAATGCTAAATATTGATGTAAACCAAAAATATCCCTGTAAAGAATCTGAAGTATTAAATAATATTATTTATTATTTAGATGAAAAAGAAATAAAATATGAATTACAGAAGGAAGTTAAAGGATATAAAATGGATATGTATCTACCTAATTATAATATAAATATAGAAATAGATGAGTTTGGTCATAAAGATAGATGTCCTATATATGAAGCTAAAAGGGAGAAAGTTTTATCAAAAAAATTAGAATGTGATATTATTAGATTTGATCCTGATAATAAAGATGATAATATTTTTAAATTTATTGCAAGACTTGAAAAATTAATATATAATAGTGAAAAATTAGGATATGAAATGTATTATAAATTAGAAGAATCATCACAAAGAATAAAATTAAATAATGAATTAGAATTAGACAAATTAAGATTACAATTAAGATTAAAAGAATTAGAGGTTGATCAAAGGAAAAAAGAATTAAAAGAAACAGAGCTAAATATGATTCTTGATCTTGTGGGTGATCAAAAAGAACTTTATCAAGATAGTATTATAAAATGGATAAAAAAATAGTAGTTTTTGCTATGCATAATAATTCATAACTATTAAATCGAAGCAACTAATGCTTTGATTTATTAGTTGATATTAACTATTAAAACAACGATTGTTCGAAATGGTTTTCTAACAAATGCGTACATATACAACAGATATTAAGTTAATATTAGCTTAAAGGGAATTTAGTATTTTATATTAGAGAAATGGATAAGATTATAAAAAAATATGAAATTCGCAAACAGGATCATTTGTTTAACTTAGAAGATATAGTCAAGAAAATTGTTGAATCAAAAAGTCCAGCTACTTATATCAACAAAATTCAAGACAAGCAAAGAATTAATTCACATTATTTTGTGACCCAAATTAAATTCCTTGAACTTTTGTCAAAAAGCAAAAGTAAGAAATGTAAAGAAGCTCTTAAGATGATTCAAGATGGACAAGATATTGATAAACCTGTTGGTACTAGCAATCAAGTAGCTTTAATGGATAATAAATTGACATTTGAAGGTACCAGTTTTTATTATTTTAAAGGTGATAACGATAGTATTTGGTTCAAAGGGAAAGATATCGCAAGTATTCTCGGTTATAAAGATAAAGATCAATCTATAAGAGAACATGTTGATGATTATGATAAGTTATCTTTCAAGGAATTGATACCTGCTATTTCGTCAGGTATGAAAGGTAAAAATGATAATATGGGTAGCAAAATTCTACCTATGAAAGGTAAAAATGATAATATGGGTAACAAAACGTTACCTATGAAAAGTAATACATCCGTAAATTTAACGGGTATGAAAGGTAAAAATGAAATTGTGAGTTCGAAGTTTAATTTCAAAGATTCAAGTATATTTATAAATGAATCTGGATTATATAGCCTGATATTATCTAGTAAATTAGAAAAGGCAAAGATATTTAAAAGATGGGTAACTTCAGAAGTTTTGCCATCAATTAGAAAAAATGGTAAATATGAAATACAAAAAACAGATGTTATGGAGCTTCCTGATCTTAATAAATTTATTAATAAAAGTTGTTTATATTTAATACATATAAAAGATAATATTTATAAATATGGAATTACAAGAAAAATAAAGGAAAGAATGAATAGACATAAGAAAGATTTAGATTATAATATTGCATTAAAAATATGGGAAGTAAAAGAAAGAGAAACTGTAGAAAATATGATTGGAAACTTATTAACTCAATGGAATATTAAGATTGAATATCAAAAAAAGACAGAGTGTTTTCAAACTTCTGATGATATCACTATTGTTCATGTAATTGCAAAGATTGATGAATATATTAATGAAAATAAAGAAGAAAATATATCTGATGAAATAACAAAGTTAAATATTCAATTAAAATTAAAAGAATTAGATATTAAAGAAAAAGAAATAAATTTGATTTATGAACTTATGATTCATGGTAAAGTAACTTATTTGGATAGTATTTTGTATAAATATTTTGGTGTTAATAAATCTGAATTGATTGAAGATAGTAAACCGGTTCAAGAAATAGAATCAGATAATGATACTATTTATGATGAATCAAGTGATGATGAAATTGAAGATGAAATTGAAGATGATAAAGTAATAGAAGAATTAAGTGAAAGTGAAGATGAACAACCTAAAGAAGATAATTCAGAATGTATAGATTGTGGTACATCCATATCAAAACAAGCAACAAGATGTCAAAAATGTTTAAGTAAAATTAGATTTGACGATGCTAAAAAAGGAAGACCATCTTTAAAAAAATTAAAAGAACAAGTTACAAAACATGGATATACCGGTACAGGAAGAATTTATAATGTATCTGATAATACAATTAGAAAATGGATAAAGAAATATGAAATACATAATACAAAGTAATGATAACTATTAAATCGAAACAACAAATAGATTCAATTAAGTTGAATCTATTAGTTGATAATACAATTAGAAAATGGATAAAGAAATATGAAATGCATAATATTGATAACTATTAAATCGAAACAACAAATGCTTTGATTTATTAGTTGATATTAACTACTAAAATAATGATTGACTGAAGTGGGGTTCGAACCCACGCGTACGTATACAGCAGATCTTAAGTCTGCCCCCTTAGACCACTCGGGCATCCAGCCTTTTTTTCCTCAAACAATGTTTGGGAGATGATTATATTTTCTAATTATTTTATTAATTTTCCAATATAGTGTTACTTGTTCACTTCCAGAGGGACTCGAACCCTCAACCTTGAGATAACTTCGATTTTTTTAGAAGTCTCACGCGCTATCCAATTGCGCCATGGAAGCTTTGCGATTCTAGGAGGGCTCGAACCTCCGACCCCACGATTAACAGTCGTGTGCTCTAACCAACTGAGCTATAGAACCGGGTGAATCATATGATTCGTTTTTGAACCATTACGATTCGTTTTTGACTGAAGTGGGGTTCGAACCCACGCGTACGTATACAGCAGATCTTAAGTCTGCCCCCTTAGACCACTCGGGCATCCAGCCTTTTTTTCCTCTATTTAACTTTAAAATACTTTAAAAATAGGGAGAATATTGTTGTTTGTTTTTTGCTCAATAGCGGGTTCGAACCGCTGACCTTCGGCTCATAAGACCGACGCTCTAACCAACTGAGCTAAATGAGCGAATTCTTCACAAAATAATTTAATATTAGGAAGCTTTTTATTGCTAACAAGATTGTTATAATATATTAGAGATAGCAATCAATATAAATATATATCAATTTTTTTATATATCAAATTTTTTTATATTTTTTTTTATTTATAAATTATATAATCTTTTTGTTTTTAGATCTTTTTATGATATAATTAATTATTTATTTAAACCATTTTATTGACTAACTTTTGATTGTTAAGATTATCATGCATTTTGAATCATATCAGCAGGTACTCCTTCTGGGTAAGGATTTAAATTAAAGTAATCAAAATAATCTTGATCTACTCTTTGTGAAATAAAATACATACCAACAAAATATCCAACAACTCCTAACAATATTCCAACATGCCATTTATTTTTCATGTACTTATATTTCTTTAACCATAAGCTAGTCTGTTCTTTATTTTCAAGATGATTTAAAACCCAATCACTTTTAGGATGAAGAGAATATACCATGTATTGTACAAAGAAGTAAATTGATGTTGATATACATGTATTATTAATACAAGTATTTTCTTTTGATAAAAAAAATGTGTTAATTAGAACTGCTGTAGCAATTGCTAATATAGTTGATTTAATATAGATTTGAACTCTTTCTTTTGTAATTTTTCTATATTGTAATCTTGCTTCTTCTGACATTGAATTATATAATTCATCTTTAATATCATTATTAGTTGTCATCATAACTACACTGCTTCCAAAAAAAGCTGCTGAAATTAAACATTCAGTAAAAAATTTCATTTATATATAAAAAGTTAGAAAATGATTTACATTGTAAATCATTTTATAAATTTAAAGTTTCTTTTGAATTAAATCTTTTTACTTTAGTTTAATATTTCCTTTTCCAACACTCTTTTGGAAACTATCAGTATTTTCATCGTAAGTTATGTTTGTATGTCTTTCTTTCAATGTATTGATAATGTTTTTGTAATTACATTCACCCTTGACTTGAATTGATTGTTGTTTACAAGATTTACTATTTAAGAATTCTTCGACAGCTGGTTTATTTTTAGTCCATGCATTTAAAGTATCATCTGATGCGTGATCAGCTTTCAGATCTTTTGCTTCTTTATTAAGTAACCCTAACCATTCTTTGTGTGCTTCAGCAAGAGCATTTTTTGATACATTGTATTTATTTTGAGCAGCAACAACTCTATTTTGAATTCCTTGTATTAATTTTTTATTCTCGTCTAACTCAGCATCGATAGAATTGAAATCATTTTTAAATTGGGTTTCTCTAAAACCTCTACCTGGTTGAGTTTCTTCTCCCATAGTATTTGGATTTTCATCTCTACAGGCAGCTGGACCTTTGTGAAGACCAAGATCTTCGCATTCAGCATCTAATATATTTTGTTTATTGATTTTTCTAAGAGATTGATTATCACCATTTGAGAATATTTTTTCTTCTTCAGGACTCATGCCTTTTTTGTGTTTATACTCTTTCCATAATTTATCAGAAAAGTCTTTAATGTAAGCATTTATAATTTTAGTAGAAATTTTATCAATAGTGAATACTTCCGTTACTGCATTTTTTAAAATGTTGTCATCTAATTTTGATTTTAATCCAGTATCTGGATCTTCATATAATACATTTGACAATACTCTAACCAAGTCAGTTCTTTCAGAAACAATAGCATCTATAGCTTGTACAAACTGTCCTTGTATTTCATTAATTCCTTCTAAACCTTCAGAACCAAATAAATTAGACAATACTTCTCTAATTTTTAATTGCTGGTCTTCGCTTGCACCACTGTACAAGTCACCCATTTTTTCTTGAGATGCTACTAATTCAGTAGTATATTGTTCTTTTAATTCTGATTTTTTAGCATCAATTTGTTCTTGTTTAGTACCTAGAGCAATATTAGATCCTGCTGACTGGGATAATTCTAAATATTTTTTTTTATATTTCAAGTATTTTACTCTGTAAACTTCTTCTGGAATGTCCTCCATATATATATAAGAATGATTAGATATTTTTTAAACAACTTAAATATTTAAAAAAATCTATATATTTTCTTCATTAGAGAGATTATTGATCTTTAGGAAATTAAGGTTTAAATCCCACCTAAAAATTCTATATATTTATTTATATAAAAATATATAATGTAAATATATATTAAATGAATATTAAATGAATGTGGTAGAAAATCTATCTATCCTTGTGATACCTTGTGCAGTTAGAATCTTTGCAAGTCCCTTTTTGATAACTTAAACATAGTTGAGTTGTAACACTTCCATTAGGTGCAATTGCACTATGAGTAAATGTACACCGACCTCCATTGTTACACCCATTCCTAGTAAAAAAGAAATGGCATGGTTGAGAAGGTCTTGGTGCAACTGCATCATGAGAAAATGTACACTTGTGATTGTTACACCTATTACCAAATCTGCATTGCGGTGGATTTTTAGTTTTTCTGTCTTGTTCTCTTGGTGCTGCTCCAGCAGATTTTGCATGTGCTGTAGACCATCCTGCATCTTTGTCTGCTCTTGCTGAAGCAATCTTAGCCTGGTTAACAGCAAGTTCTTTAGCTGCTTTTGCTTTTGCGATTGCTTCAATTTTAGCTTCTTGTTCTTCCTTTGCTCTCTTTGCAACATCTCTTACAAGTCTAACCTCTTCCGCAAGTGCTTGCTTTCTTGCATTCAAAACACAAAACAGTTCCTTTACTGGAATAAACTTTTCTTCTTGTCGATAAGAATCTAGTTTTTGCAACGAAGAGGAACCATTGTACTTGAATAACCCAAGAGTATGCTCGTCAATATCTGCAACTGCAATAGGATTTTTATCCTTACTTCTACAAGCTCTGGCTATACCTTGTAGGAGAGTATCAATTCCAAGGATCTTGTCAGGATCATCAATAACAACATATTTAATAGTATGATCATTGAGACCATACATATGTGAAATATCAACAACAACATTTTTAGTAACTGTATCAATAGTTGATGCTTCTCCGTGAATACCATTAGGATATGATGTTCGCGAGGCCCAAAACACGATTTTGTTATCATCGCCTTGAAAATGTAGTCCTTTGACACCACAAGTAGCCAAAGCTAACTGCTTATCTCCAAACTCGTCTTTTTGCTTATTAGCAAGCCATAGATTTCTCCATCCATGACTTAGCGTAACTGTTCCAAGAGAAGTTTCCAACATGATTGGGAAATCGTCAATCAAGATCTGTTGTTCGATATCGTGGATCTCTTGCTTGGTACTGTCAATAGCATCAGCCGTTCTAGATAACTTGTCTTGCATAGACATATTTCTAGTTGAAGTAGGTTTACTTGAGCTATTTGCAAGGTTCTTCTTTAATACCTTTATATAACTCGTCATTTCTTCCTTCGTTCTTTCAACTTCATAATCAATTCTGTCTCTAGTGATAGCAGTCTCACCTAGAGCTTTCATGATAACTTCGTCGAATTTGCCAGTTGCAATAATCATTTTCTTGTCATCCTTTGTTGGTTGTTCTACACTACAATCGGGAAAGAATCTAATCAGATTACCTTTATCACAGTCAGTAAATTGTTTAGTAGCATTCACTAGCTTGTGAACAAAATCTAAAAACTGAATTGGATTGGATAAATCAGTAGACGTGATCTCTTTAATTCCAACATTACTAAATTGTTCCTTGAACTCCTCTCGAATTTTCCATATCATTTGAGGTGTAAAACACCTCAAGCAATTAGAGTTCCATTGTTCGATTGAATCATTAAACCCATCAATAGATAGTCCGTTAAAAGGATTTACAGACTTTCCTTCAACCATAAGTTGGGCAAAACTATTAGTACCTTTAACAGGAGGAGACTCGATAAGAGTAAAGTCTTTGAAATAGTGGTTCTCCTTTACTCCTTTTGAAGTCAAACTAGCAGACATTATAGTCATAGCCTTTGGAGGATTGGAATAAAAATCAACTAAAGCTTTCATCATTCTGTTCTTATCTGGAGAAACTTTTGCGTCAAAACATGCCACATTTTCGTCAAGAACGAAGTACACTTTCATTCCCATTTCCTTCTCGAAACTTTCCAAGTTGTCTCTAAGATGAACTGCACTTCCAATATCACTTATGATGACTTTTGGCTTAGGATATTGTCTTCTTCCATCATGCCAATTAGCCTTCTTAATAAATCCAGATCTATCGTCAGATGAGTATGGATGGTCTTCAAGTGTTGATCCATCGATACCTTTTCTGGGAATTACAAGAGTACCTTTGACAATCCTCTTTAGACACGAGTTATTCTGCCACATTGTACCATTGTCGTCAGTATCTTTAAATTCTGCAGGATTAAAATCTGTTAACATCTTAAACTTCTCTACAATATTCATATCTACATTTCGAAGTTCGTCTCCAAACCTAAATGTCCTTTGAAGCTGTTTGTTACCAAGAGTATATTCAGTATACTTAGGAGCGCAACTTTCATGCGAAGCGATTAATTCTGCAAAATTATCTTCATTCCATCTTAAAGAGTAATATGGTCTTAACATACACTTGCCAAAAGTATGCGCGACCTGTTTAGTAGGTACTACCAAACAAACAGTAATGTTCGGATATTTTGAGGAACTTAAGTCTGCAACTATTGAAGCCATAGAAGTTTTTCCTCCTCCAAATGTAGATCCACAGAAGTGGAGTCTCTTACCTTCTGAGTCACCTCTTGAAAACAATTCTAATTCGTTTTCGAGATTTTTGATAAACTCAATTTGTTCAGGCAATAATGTGATAGGAGAATTAGTTCGTCCTAACATTTGCTTTTGAACAGTATATGGATACTTGGTTGCAATTTTAAAAACACATTCGTTAATGTTATAACCAATCTCATCGAAAAAGAATTGAATAAGATCTTTTACATAACCAGTTTCTTTCTCAAGATACTTGCATGCCAACACAAAGATTTCAATATAGCTAATTTCCAAGAATTCATTGCATGATTTCATGTCAAAAGAACGTCTCTTAAATACATGCATAAGATAACAAATTGTAACTTCGTTAATAACCATTTCACTCATATCTTTCTTAAATGCATCCACCGACGATTTAGGGTGAAACTTGGAAGTAGTACTGTCCTTCTTATCTTCAGCTTCTCTTGATGTAGTATCTACATCTACCTCTACCTCTTTATTCTCTTTAGAGTAAGCTTTGGTCCAAAAGTATCTTTTAGGCATCATTTTCGTCTTACCGTCCACAATACATTCAAACATAGTTCCTACTGGAATCTCGTCAGAGTCAGACTCAGAGTCAGACTCAAACTCAGAGTCAGACTCAGACTCAGACTCAGACTCAGACTCAGATTCAGAGTCAGACTCAGACTCTTCTTTCAATTGTTCAATCGACGGATCTTTGTTATCAAAGCTATAGTTATCGATACTAGAAAACTGTTGGTTGACCTTCTTAATGATTGCTTCAATTTTAATCTTATCACCAGATGTCATGGTGTCATTTGTAGTAGTAATTAATGATTTAAGCCAATTGTGTGTCTCATCCGTAAGTTCACCTTTGCACTGTTTGAGATCCGGAAGATGTTTTTTTACTGCTTTTTCCAAGACGGTGCAATGTCTATCCCATGACCCCAGTCTGGTACTTTCTCTACGGTTCCATGCAATCTTATCCTTTTTAGTTGCACTACTAGAAAGAGGTTCTTCACGCAATAATAAAGCAATTGCCTTCTTGCAATTACCATCCAAATTTAACTTTCCGTTGGTGCTTTCTAAATGTTCCTTTACTTTTGAAAGATTGTCCATAGGAAAGTAAGAATCTTCTTTTTCAGGCATCGAACCAGTAATCTTTTGCTTCAACACAGAAATATTAATTTCTTGCTCGATTTCTTTCCATCCTTGACCACAAATACCAGTACCATCCTCAGCTGTGCTCTTGTTGGGGTTTTGAATATGCGTTCGTAAAATCTCAACAAACTTCTCAGAACCTGTTCTTTTTTGATTCTGCATTGTTATGAAATCTTCAGAAGTTGAAAGTTCATGTCTTTCAGAGGAAATTAGATCCTCTCGTTTATCGGCTTTAGGTAAACTAGAGAAATAATCACCTAGCTTAGAAATTTCGATAAAAGTTTCGTCTTCAAGAAGAATACCTACTAGGCATTCATCTTCGTAAACTTTATAGTACTTAATACCCTGTCTGATAGTAAGTTCTTTTTCCCTAGTTGTATTACCGTAACCAGCAATGGTTACATCAACTGTATCTAAGGAATCGCTATCAGAGTCTTCTACATCTCTAACATAGCCACCAATATTTCTTTTTTCTATAGGAAGTACTGGCGTGGGTTGGGACTGAGCAATCTCAGTTCCGGTGGGAACGCTACGTGCGCTTCCGAGGGTGGGAACGCCAAGTGCGCTTCCGGTGTGACCCGATTGGGTCGTATTACTCACATTTATTTCGTTAGATGATGACATAATAAATACCTTTTAAATACCCTATACCTAAAAAATTTTCAATTTTTTTTTATACCTTAATAAATGAAACTAAAGACCTTTTTAATAAAATAAATCAATATCTCCAGCAAAGATTATATTATAGGAATCACTAATTCTTCCTTCTATACGACATAATAAATTTACTCTTTCTCCTCCAGAAGCACAACTTAACTTGTATTCATATATGTCACCTATCTTAACCCATTCTTTTTTTAACTTATCTAAAATATTTTTATCTTTTACATAACTTATAAAGTTTTCTCCAACGTTAAAATCAAAATTTTGTTTCATTGTTTCAATTTGTTGAAGTTTACTATTAGATTTAATCTCTTCTTCTTTTGTATTTTCTATATTATCTTCTTTCATAATAAATTCTATCAACTTAGAAAAATAAAAAAATTGCTCAATTTTTATTTTTAACATATTTATCTAATAAATAATTATAATCTTCTAACAAGTTTACCCCTATTTCATAATCTTTTATACATGTTGACTTAATCTTAAATCCTTGTTCTATTATCTTAAGCCATTCAATATCTTCTTCTAATTGAAGTTTTGTATTAACTTTTGTATATTCATTTAATAAATATGTTTTACTAAATACAAATAAACCTATATGACCATAATAATTAGTTTTTTCTAAATCAGGATTTCCATCTTTATTATATGGTATACAATTTCGACTACAATATAATATATTATTATTATTATCAAGAACTAATTTCCCTATTGATAAATTAAACAAATCATTATTATTTGTTATGTTATAATGTAAAGTTGAACATACGACTTTGTCATTAAAATTACTAATTGCTGTATCAATATTATTTGGTTGTATGAATGGTTCATCCCCTTGAATATTTACAATTATATCAACAGTTTCAAACAGTTCTTTAAAATTAGTAATTGCTTTACACAAACGTTCTGTACCATTTAAACATTCTTCCTTTACCATTAATACATTACCACCAATTGATTCTATATTATTTTTAATTCTATCATCATCTGTAACAACATATGTTTTATCAATGTATACAGATTTACATGTTCTTTCATAAACCATTTGTATCATTGTTTTATCACCAAATTTTAAAAGAGGTTTACCAGGTAATCTTGTAGAATCATATCTTGCAGGTATAAGTCCAATAATCATTAAGTTATATTCGTTTTTTCTGTTTAAAAAAGAACATTAAAATTAATGGGAAAAATAAACTTACTCGTAACTGGAGGTTGTGGATTTATAGGATCAAATTTTATTAACCACATATTAACAAAAAGTACAAAATATAATATTATTAACATTGATGCTATATATTATTGTTCAGATGAAAATAATATATTAGAAGAAGTTCAGAAATTAGATTGCTATAAGTTAATAAAAGGTAATCTGTGTTCAACAGATCTTGTCAACTTTATTTTAGAAGATAATAAAATTTCCTATGTCTTACACTTTGCCGCTCAATCACATGTTCAAAATTCTTTTGAATCATCACTCGATTTTACGAGAGATAATATATTAGGAACTCATATACTTTTAGAATGTTGTAGAAAATATGGAAAAATTAAAAAATTTATTCATGTATCTACCGATGAAGTTTATGGGGAATCTATGAACTCTATTGAAGAAAAACATAAAACAGAACATTCAATATTATGTCCAACTAATCCATATGCTGCTACTAAAGCTGGTGCTGAACTTATAGCACAATCATATAATCATTCATATGGTATGCCAATTATAATCTCAAGAGGAAATAATGTTTATGGACTTAATCAATATCCTGAAAAATTAATTCCTAAATTTATAAAACAACTTAGCGAAAATAATAAAGTAACTATTCAAGGCGACGGTTCTTCAGTACGTGCATTTTTACATGTTCAAGATACAGTCTCTGCTTTTGAGACAATCTTAGAAAAAGGTGTTATAGGTGAAATATATAACATTGGTTGTGACGATAAGATGGAATATAGCGTTAGAGAAGTTGCTAAAATATTAATAAACTTAATTAAGCAAAATAATATTATAGATGAATATATTTCTTTTATTGAAGATAGACCATTTAATGATCAAAGATATTATATTAGTAATCAGAAATTAAAAGATTTAGGTTGGAATGTTAAAATAAACTTTATTGATGGGTTAAAACATATGATAACTTTTCCTGATGATAAAGAATATAAAAATTTATAGTATTTATATAGTATTTTTATTGTATTTTTATTGTATTTTTATTTTATCATAACTATCTTTAAACTTTTTTATGTAGATTAAATTATTTAAATTCAATCTATCAGTTCTTGGTTTTAAATTTTTTAAATCATCTTTTGTTAAACCATCTCCTCTCTGAAATCTTCTTATCCATTTTTTAACAGACGGAGTTCTTAATAACATTGCTTTGTATCCTTTCAAAATAACTTTGGTAGTTAAATCTGCATCTGCACCACCATCCATTTCTCCAATTTGAGAATATTCTTCAGACCATCCATTAACTTCAAAGTATAATTTTTTTCTTATCATTAATGGCCCTGTTGCTAACCATGTTACATATTTTTTTTCAAATTGATCTGTAAATGTTTGACAATTTTTCTCTGCATAATTTATACCTCCTTTTAATAAACCTATCATTCCAAGTTTAGGATCATCATTAAATTCTTTTAAACAATCTAAATACCAATTATTATCAATCGGAGCCAAGTCATCGTCTTGTGTAAATATGAGATAGTCTGATGAATTTGATAATTGAGCACCATGATGATAACCTCTTTTTTCTCCCAAGTCATTTGCAATTACCATTCTATCATTTCTATGTGTTAAAGTTTTAATAATTTTATCTGAATCTTTACCATGGTTATCATTATTAACAATAATTTCAATATCATCACCGAGTGATCTAAGATTATTTATAGTTTTTATCATTGTATCAACTGAAGTAAAATAATTTAGAATGATAGTTGTTATTGGATTATAATTATAATTATATTCAATTTTACCATTCATCGGATATTTATTTTTAGAAATCATTTATATATAAATTAAAAATATATTTTTCTATTTATATGTATATAATAATGTCTGAACAATATAAAGAAAAATATTTTAAATATAAAAAAAAATATTTGGAATTACTTCAAATTGGAGGATATACTAAAGATGAATTAATAGTATTAATTGATGCAATTGAAAAATTTTTTAAAAATGATCAAATTAAGGGTTTAACTCCACCAATGTATCATTCTTTATTTGGAATAGAACTTAATCAATTTGGACCGTTTGATATTAATGCATTTAGAACATTAATTAGATATCTTAATATTTATAATCCTACTAATAAATTTATAAGTGATGATGTTTTTAGATTATTAGATAAATTTGAAGATAACCCAATAATTTCTAGATTGTTTATAGAAAAAAATATATCTGAATATAAACCATCAACCGTAAAAAAACCAACACAATCTGAATTATCAAGAAAGAAAGTAGCCAAAGATATAAAAGATCTTCAGAAAGAAAGGGAAATAAAATTTAAAAAAGATCTTGAGAAAAAACGTGAAGATGAGATATTAACAAGTAGTCTACGAAATTTTGGAAGGCCATTACGAAGTGATGAACCATATGAACCATATGATATATATAGTGATTATTCTGAAAAACAAATTGAAGAGCAACGAATAATTGAACAACAAATTGAAGAGCAACGAATAATTGAACAACAAATTGAAAAAAGAAGACACGAAGAACGTGAAGCTAAAGTTGTACCAGTAAGACCAGTTGTACCAGTAAGACGATATGAACCAGTAAGACTAGGAATTTTTGATGTTTACGCAGATGCGGAAGTGAACCCAGAAATTGGAATAACTCATACTGGATCTAGTGATAGATCTAGTGCTAGATCTAGTCAAGCTCACGGTTACGGTCAAGGTCACGGTCACGGTTACGGTCAAGGTCAAGCTCAAGCTCAAGGTCAAGCTCACGGTTACGGTCAAGGTTACGGTCAAGGTTACGGTTACGGTCAAGCTCACGGTCAAGGTTACGGTTACGGTCAAGCTCACGGTCAAGAACGCGATGATCTTGAGAAAAAACGTAAAGATAAACTTGAACAAGAAAGAAAAGATCATGAATTTGCAATTAGTCTACAAAATGTTGAAAATCCTGAAAAACAATATGATGTTTATCCAGATGATGTAGATTCGAGAAGTGGTAAAGTATATAGTGATAGATCTAGTTTAGGTGATAGGTATGGAATTCCATATAAAGG
>Ga0066610_10001501_pt1 | contig 14102 bp, 13 predicted proteins | sample SaaInlV_DNA_165m_FD_60375 | JGI IMG/M metagenome (GOLD analysis project Ga0066610, IMG submission 60375) | Marine microbial communities from expanding oxygen minimum zones in the Saanich Inlet - SI075_LV_DNA_165m | ecosystem: Environmental > Aquatic > Marine > Unclassified | place: British... | reverse complement strand
CACCATGCACACCCTTTCGGGAACATGAAATATGCATTGCAGGACCGCTCTTTTGGTTATGTATTATTAACTTGGTTCATTATGGGCTTTGCTAACTTATGGACGTTGCCGTTGCGAGTGGATTATCTCACTGCACCGCAATGGGGTATTGAAGGATCGGCAATCTTTGTCGCCATGATTATCACGGTCATCCCCGAAACACTGCGAATGTTATTGATTCCATTCTGGGCCAGACTATTTGATAAAATGAATTTCGTAGTACTACGAATGATTCTGAACCTATCCTTCGGAGCAGGGATCTTGCTATTTTTTATCAGTTCCAACCCTTGGGTGATCGGTGCCGGCTCAGCATTAATAGGAATCGCCTTTGCGGGAGGCAGTATTGCCTGGAACCTATGGGTCACCAAATATGCACCACCCGGAAAAACAGGGGCCTATATGTCGGTGCATGTCAGTTTAACTGGAATTCGGGGAACTTTGGGACCTCTTATTGGTTATTGGGCGGTGGGAGTGATTGGAGCGCAAAATATCGGTATCCTTTCTTGCGCCATGATGGTGGTAGCAACACTCATGCTCATCCCGGAAATCAAACACGGAAGATGGAAAAACACCCATTGACATACCTTTAACCCCATCTTCTCCTTTGATATAATGATGGAGGTAAGGTTTTTCCTAATTTCACCGTTCAACAGGTAAAGACTTCAAAGTCCAGCGCATTAGACCCACGATAATCATGGAAAATTTCAGCCTAAAAAATATTCAATACCTTGCGGATCATTATTCGCAATCTGGGGACAGGGAAGCGGTGGCTTTATTTCACAGCATTCAGGCTTTTTATACGCCTGGGCAAAAACCCGACAACAAGAAATCTATTGACCCCCTTGAAATACTGAAGGCTCTTGAGAAAGCTGAAGTTTCAATGCCTCAAAATCAAGAGCAACGCTTAGACTGGCTGAACGTGCTAAGAGAGAAACTCAACCGTGAGTTGTTTGACTGCATTTCCCGACAAGGCAATCCAGCAGAAATAATCGTAGGCCCCGACTATGCCTTAATCCAAGTGGTAGAAAAACAAGAACCGCTCACTACATCCGATGTGGCCCCTGTAAAGACAAAGAAATTCAAAGAGTCGGAGGTCACATTTAACCTACCGGAAGAACTTAAACAAGAGTTCGAGCAACAACTAGAGCGGTTAAAACAACGCGAAGAGCAAACCAATGCACAAATGCGAGAGATTCTTGATAAAGAGAAGGAGCTGGAAGAAAGCAAGATTCAACTCGAACAAGAAAATGCCCAGTTTCGCATACGCCTACAAAATTTACGCGAAGAAGAACTAAAGCATAACGAAAAGTCTAAGGAACAAATTGAAAAAGAAACAGCGCGCCTGCACAAGGATTTAGAAGAAGCCCGTGTCGAACTGGAGGGATTGAGAAGCGAGAGGAGTCAACGGCTAGCAGAACATGAAACATCGCGGTCCAAGTTTGACACAGATTTTTCAAGACGAGATGAAATTTTCAGAGCCAAGTTTGATGAAATGACAGAGTTGATGGAAAAGATGTTTGCCGAAGAGCAAAATCTTCAAAAGCTCAAAGAAAAGAACTATAAGTCCACTCAGACCAAACAATTACAAATCAAAAAAGCAACTCTGCAACAATCCAAAAAAAACCAGCAACTTCTTAAGCTCTCAAAATCACTCGAAACAGAAAAGAAAAACTTTAAGCTCAGGTTAAAAAAAGAGTATGAAAAGAAAAAAGAAGAGCTGGAGCGAGAATTCCAAAGAAAGTCAGAATATCATATTCGTCGGATTGAAGAATTTGATGAAGATGAAGAACGTTTGGGCCGTGAAAATGAGTTACTAAGAATTCGCGAGCAAGGGTTGGCCCTTGAAGCGCAAAAAAAAGCTGACGAACACACTAAAAAGCGGCAGGCAGAGCTGGATAAGCTAGAAAGAGAGCTCACAAAAAAACAGAAACTCCTCAATAAACATGAAAAAGAAAGTGCGGTTGAAAAGGCGAGTCTCCTGAAAGAGCTGAGCGGCATTGATGGCGGCAAGTTCGCCGTAGACCAGATTAAAACCGCCGCAAAAACCCAAGCCAACCTCCTGAAAAGGAAGAAGAAGTTATTGCAGGAAATGGAAGAGTCGCGCCCCAAGATCGATGAAGAAATTCAGACTAAAATTAAGGAACTTGAAACTGAGCATTCCAAGGAATCTCAAAAAGTCACGGAGCAAACCAAGGCCCTGCTAAGCGAACAAAAACGACAGCGTAGTAAGGAAAAACATTTATTGGAAAGAGAAACGCAGGAACTTAAACGCATGAATGATGAGTTTGAAGAGTTTAAAAACTCTCTCGAGGTGGAACAAATTGAAAAAGACATGGCCCTCGATGCCAAAGAGGAAAAGCTAGATCAGGATGAACAGGGTATTATCGCCCATCAGCAACAACTCCTCGATGAAGAAAAACAGACCTTAGAGAAATCAACTCAAATTGAATCTGAAGTGATGCAAGAACTTCAGGAAATCCAAACTATCAAAGCCGAAGTCTCCCAACACAAAGATGAAGTCGTAAAATTTCTCGCTGATTTCAATACCATTTACACCGACATTCAAAACACGCAGAACAGCGAATATGAAGCTTTCAAAACCCGAATCGGTTCTATGGAAGACGAGGCCGTTCGCTTAACAACAAGTCTGAAGGAAAAAGAAAAATCGATCACTGAAGATACCCGGGTTGCAGAAAGAGAACTTCAGGAAAGGCTCAAACATAGAGAGTCTGTCGTAGACTCGATGGAAGGCGACCTTAAGAACCGCGTAGAAGAATATCAAAAATTCGTAAAAGAACTGGCTGAAGTCAAACAGTCGATGAACAAAGAGGATGAATCCCGAAAAGCAGAGTTGATGGAAAACCTTTCTCATTATGAAAACAAGCTAACCAGCTTGGGCAAAGCGTTTGAAGAACTTTCTGACGCGTTTCACACTGAAAAAGAAAAAGGTCAGATTGAGGTGGTCGCCGATGATGACGGTAGCAAGCCATTGGAGTACGACGATGCTCTCGCCAAGGCCGAGTGGCCCTTAGCCATCCGTCACCGTTTGGGGTTGGGCACGCCGAGCGAACAAAGCCCACATATCATGGATTATCTTTACCAATTCAGCGAGCAGTGGGATGAGTGGGTGCATGTCCCCAAAGGTGGTTTCTTGATGGGACACCCCCAATCTAAAGACTCTGCCCCGCACCAACAGGTCCAGGTCGAAAAACCTTTTCTGATCAAAAAATACCCCGTCACCAATATTGAGTTTTTTCGTTTTGTGAATGAGACCCAATATAAAACAGAGGCAGAAACATTGATCGATGCTATCGTTTATCAAAGTGGCGAACTAATTTTTCAAGGGACGCGTGCCAACCGAACTTCTTTTTGTAACCCCAGTTTGGGGCCTATTAAAGATGCCTTCTGGCTTTGCCCTGATGGTCAACCCGACTCTTTATACGGAAAACATAATCACCCGGTAACGCAGGTGACTTGGAACGATGCACAAGCCTATTGCCAATGGAAAAGCCAAGTGACAGGGCAGAGCATTCGCTTGCCTAGCGAAAAAGAATGGGAATATGTAGCCAGCGATTTTGGGAAAATTTCTCCCGACCAGTTTCTCTGGGATCAGGATCGAATAGTTGAGTTCTGTAATATTGAAGAAACTGGGATATTAGACACCTTACCCGTCGATCATTTTTCTGAGAATGAATTATTAGGGGGTATTCAGGATCTATTTGGCAACGTTTTTGAGTGGATGCAGGACACTAACGATAAAAAAGGTTCCAGCGGCTCCGCTTATGACCTAGAATATAAAATAGCTCGGGGCGGGAGTTTCATCACTCACTATAAACATATCGCGGCATGGCGTCGAATATCTTTTCTACGGAGTTATTGCACTTCCTTTTTAGGTTTTCGAACGGTTTGTGAAGATGTTTAACGATAGGCTCTTAAGCTTGATCCTGCATTAAAAAATTGTTATAAAAGTTGTCCCTAAATTCAAAACTATTCCTGAAACTTCGAGGTGTTTATCTTGAGTAAACCTTTAGTTGGCATTTTAATGGGAAGTGACTCAGACTTCACTATTATGGAAGAAACGAGCAAGGTATTCGAGCACTTTAATGTTCCCCATGAAATTCTCGTCTCCTCGGCTCACCGATCCCCTGAACGAACCAAAAAATATGTTCAAGGAGCAAAACGCCGTGGTATTAAAGTGCTGATCGCAGGCGCAGGAGCCGCGGCCCACCTTGCCGGAGTGATTGCATCTGAAACACATCTTCCTGTGATAGGTGTCCCTATCGATTCCACATCTCTCAATGGGCTTGACTCACTTTTATCAACCGCTCAGATGCCGGGAGGCGTACCCGTTGCAACGGTGAGCATTGGCAAACCCGGTGCGAAAAATGCCGGTATTTTAGCAGTTCAAATCCTAGCATTGTCGGATGACAAACTTTCAAGCCAACTTGTAAAATACAAAAAAGATCAAGCCAAGGCCGTTGCGCAAAAAAGCAAAAAACTAAATACCCGCCATGTCGCAAATTTTAAAGGTTAACTCCAACACCGATGCTGTTTTAGCAAAGGTACGGAAAGTTCTATGCGCAGGAGGGGTGATCGCGTTTCCGACGGACACGTTTTATGCATTGGGGGTAGACCCTTTTAACGCAGAAGCTGTCAATCGGCTCTTTGAATTAAAAAAACGCGAAAGCAACAAACCACTGATCCTTTTAATCAATTCAAAAGTACAACTGAAATTACTGGTGAAAGAAATCAATCCGGCTCACTCCGCTTTAATGCAACATTTTTGGCCCGGCCCATTAACCCTTCTTTTTGAACCCCGCTCCATCATTCCCAAGAACATATTGGCAGGGTCAAAAAAAATAGCCATTCGGCACCCCGGAAATTCGATAGCCGTCAATTTAATTTCGGCTCTGGGGCAACCCATCACAGCCCCCAGCGCAAATCTCTCAGGAGAACCGCCACCTGTTACAGCAATACAAGTTCAACACTCTTTCGGAAATAAGGTAGACTTGATATTGGATGGAGGTGCGTGTCTTGGGGGAGAACCTTCCACCCTAATCGATGCGGTTGAAACACCCGTTCGTATTGTCCGACAAGGTGCTATTTTATTTTCTGAAATTAAAAAATCCTTGCACAATTTGACCCCCTTAGCGAGTTCTGAGGTACGTGGATGATTTATGGGACCGGCGTTGACATCATTGAAATCAAACGCATTCAAAATTCCTTAACCAAATTTTCCCCTCGTTTTGAGGAAAAGGTATTCACTGATAACGAAATAAGGTACTGCCAGTCTCAGGCCGACCCGGTAAAACATTTCGCAGCCCGGTTTGCCGTTAAAGAAGCTGTGTCCAAGAGTTTGGGAACCGGCATCAGCAAGGAGGTTGGGCTGAAAGACATTGAAGTGGTGAATCAGGATTCAGGTAAACCCCTTGTCGTCATGAATGGGCAGGGCAAGAAATTATTTGAAAAATTAAACCTGAAATGCATTCACATCTCAATTTCGCATGATAAACATTACGCCATTGCACAAGCCATTGCCGAACAATAACCTTTGCATGAAATCAAAACCTTGAAACCGACTCGGCATCTCCTAGAATATATTCTTTTCAAGATCCTGCTTTTTCTAGTGCAACCTCTGCCCCAGCAAACTGTCGTGAAAATGGGAAGAGGGTTGGGCCGTCTGGTTTTTCATTTTTCGGGAAAACGTAAACGCTCTGCAATCACCAATCTCAATATTATTTTTGCCGACTCTAAATCTCAGGACGATAAAAACGAAATCATTCAAAAATCTTACCAAAATCTGGCTGTATCAACCTTGCAATGCCTCTGGGTCACCCGCGACACGGAGAATCGAGTTCGAAGTCTCATTGAAGGAGAACCAACGGGATTAGACTTATTGCGCCAATGTCTGAAAAAAAATAAGGGCATATTTTTTCTGACCGCGCATTATGGGAATTGGGAAATCATGGGTTTGCTACACGGCTATTTGGGAATTTGTCCGCTTTCTTCTATAGTAAGAAAACTCGACAACCCTTATCTCGATATCGCCACAAAAAATTTTCGCAGCCTTTCAGGAAACAAGATTCTTTATCGAGACGAGTCGCCTTTAAAAATTGTCAGGGAAATTAAAAATAATGGCAGTGTCGCGGTGATGATGGATCAAAACACCGCCAAAGGTGCAGTCTTTGTCGATTTTTTTGGTAAAAAAGCCGCCACACCCCGGTCCCTGGCCTTATTGAGCCACCGTACTCAGACCCCCATTCTTCCTCTTTTCTGCCATCCAACTGACAAAGGAACCTATCGCATTGAGTACGGGCCTGAAATCCTGTTTGAAAAATCCGACAATAAAAAAAATGATATTCTTGAGTGGACGCAACAGTGTCAGCTCTTCATCGAAAATGTCATACGAGAAAACCCTTCCCCTTGGATGTGTGGCCACCGTCGCTGGAAAACACGCCCTCCTGAAGAAGCTGGGAAAAAAGTCTATACCTAGGCTTGGGGCGACTCTTTGCACACTGCATTGCGATGCTATTATTTAAATTAAGAGTTTTTTTTAATTTCAGCAGAGACCCATCCCCCTTTACCATTTAAGAGGTAGGCCTTATTTTTTGCAGGATAGAATCGGTGACAGCCCGACTACATTTCTTCGGCTATTATCGATTTTAATTTATTACGCAGTCTGAATACCGCTTTGGAGTGAATTTGTGAAACACGGGATTCGGTGATGCCCAATACTTCCCCGATTTCTTTCATTGTAAGTTCTTCATAATAATATAAAGAAATCATCAAGCGTTCTTTTTCAGGCAATGTATCAATCGCCTTGGCAATGATTCCCTTTAGCTCATTCAGTCTGAGTTGAGTTTGCGGGTCGGCATCGCCCTTCCCTGCCAGACAGTCAAGAAGGCTTTGCTGTTCACCCGACTCCTTGGCAATGCCTAAATCTTCCAAACTGAGTATGGGCATGCTCTTGGTTTCGTTTAACATGGTAAACAGTTCATCCAAATTGATTCCCATGCTTTCGGCAATTTCTTCGTCTTCAGGAGGTCGCCCGAGTTTGTTTTGTAGTTTCTGTATCACGCCATCCATGGCAGAAGCTTTTTGCCGCACCGATCGCGGAACCCAGTCCATAGAACGCAGCTCATCAAGAATCGCTCCGCGTACCCTGAACTCTGCATAGGTTTTAAATTTGGCCCCTCGCGAAGAGTCATACTTATCGATCGCGTCGATCAAACCCAAAACCCCAACGCTCATTAGATCATCCACCTCAATATGAGGGGGCAAGCGCATGGCAATTCGGTTGGCGACATACTTGACCATCGGAGCGTACTCCTTAATCACAGCCTCCCGGTTTTCTACGGAAATTTCAATTTCCTGAAGTGCTTCTTGTTTGTTTGCCATTTAACCGTTTCTTTCGTTATGCAGTTTCATCCAACTTTGCTCCCTTATCCGGGTCATTGCCATCTTCTGCCATGTCCTGAACCTCATCATCCTCATCCACCTGCAAAAATGCACTCCCAAATCCCCAAACCAGACCGCCAAAAACCAATGCCGCCAAACCGCCTCGAATCATTCCTGTTAACATTCGACTGCCCATAAGAACACTACCAACCGCTAAAACACCAAATGCGATCAAACCAAAAGCGGCAGCCATCTTTTGAATATTAAGTGGGTTCATTGCACCGGAAATGCACTCCGCCAGAAATAAGGTTGAGCCCCTTCACAAGATAAGGAGCTGGGTTTCTCTTTAGAGATCTTCTCCGCCAAGTCGTTAATGCATACGCTGAACTTTGAAAAAGGATATAACTCTAAAAAGGCTTTTTGTTGTCGCACCGCCTTGGGTACATTGGGGTCTTGCAGTATATAACCCAAGTATTCGATGGAGACACCAGCAAGAAACCTATCTGTAACAGCCGTCAAATTCCGGTAAACGCCCTGCGCTTCCCGCTCTGAGCTGACTGAGTTGATAATCATTCTAAAATTCTTTTGAGCGTGTTTATTATGCAGAGTTTTAATCAACGCATAAACATCTGTCAATGAAGTAGGCTCTGTGGTGGCAATGAGTAACGTCTCGTGAGCGGCGCTACAAAAATAAGTGACATTGGTGGAAATGCCAGCACCCGTATCAAAAATCAGGAAGTCATACCCGTGACTGACACGGTCCAACTCATCCATGAGAAGCATTTTCTTTTCGGATTGTAATTGCGTCAACTCTTGCAAGCCATCGCCAGCGGGCAAAACATGGATATCAGCCGGGCCACGAAGAATGATGTCTTCGATACTGCATTCTCCCGCCAGCACATGTCCAATATGTTTCTGTGGAGTCAGCCCTAAAAGGATGTCAATATTGTTCAATCCCAGATCGGCATCGACAACAAGCACTTTTTTTCCTCTTTTAGACAAGGCATAAGCCAGGTTGGCAACAAAGTTGGTTTTACCAACGCCGCCTTTACCACTACTGACTGCCAAGACCCTCAAGTTCGATTCGCTCATCTTCCCATATGCCATTCTTTTTAAAGTACTTGCCTGATTATCCTGAAACATTCCTTAATCCTTTAATTTATCTTGAAATCAGTTAAAAATCAAACTTATTACCCGTTCGGGCCTAGCCACTTCCAAGTCTTCAGGAACCTGTTGCCCTGATGTCAAATAGGAAATTGGCAAACGATTGCGCACTGTAAAATTGAATAAAGACCCAAAAATCAAGCCTTCATCCAGTTTAGTAAATAAAACGCGATCCAACCCCATTGAAGAAAACTGGTTGTAGGTTGCCGAAAATAATTGCTCCTGCGCCGTAACACTTAAAACCAAATGCGTTTCCACCCCTCCCACCGTATCAAAGACTTCTTTCAACTGTCTGGAGTAGTCTTTGTCTTGATGTGACCGCCCTGTCGTATCAATTAGAATGAGGTCTTTATCTTTATGTTTCTGGACGATTTGACACAGGTCGGCTTTTCCTCGTGCCACTTCGACAGGAACCTCCATGATATCCCCGTATATCTGCAATTGATCCACCGCTCCTAAGCGATACGTATCCAGAGAAACCATGACTACTTTTTTATTTCTACGAAGGGTGTATTCGGCGGCAATTTTGGCCACGGTGGTGGTCTTACCCACCCCTGTAGGGCCAACAAATGCAACAATTTTGGGGCCGTATTGACTGAGGTCAATCTCACCCTTGCATGGAAGAACCTTTTCCATCAAATTCATAACTCTTTCAGGTTGTTGGTCAGAATCACCCATCGAGACGGCATTTTGCTCTAACGCTTTTTGCAAGATTTTTGATGCCAGTTTTTTATCCAAACCATTTTCAACCAGATGTGAATAGGCTTTGAACTGATGTGGCTTTAGCCCCATAGACTGAGCTTGATCGGTGCGACTTAGCAGACTGAAAATGAGAGATTTCAAATCTGCATCCTCTTTTTCTGGCAATTCTGCATTTTCAACCTCACTCGTCACGGGGACTTCTGGCTCAGTTTTTGGCGAGTCGAACTCAACGGCGGCGGTGATCTCCACCTGAGTCGCTTCCATTCCTCCCGCATTAAGCGGTTTAATAGAACGGGTGCTCAATATCAGCGCATCTTCCCCCAGCTCTTCTTTTACTAGCTGTAAGGCGATAGAATAATTACTCGCCGTAATTTTTTTAATTCGCATTTATATTCACAATCCCCAAAGTTTTTACTTGCACAGAAGGTGCCACTTCGCTGTGCGATATGATGATCAAGTCAGGTATAAAACGTTCTGTAAATTTCCGAATATGCATCCTCAACCCCGGAGATGCCAACAGGACCGGAGACGTATCAATGGTCGGAGTAATTTTTTCAATCATTTCCTTGAGACGACCCAAAAATCGTTCTGCCACATTGGGCTCCAGTGCTAAATAGGCCCCCGACTCTGATCTTTGAATGGAGCCTTCGATAATATCTTCTATGCCCCGATCCAGAGTCATGACTGAAAGAGTTCCATCTGTAGATTGATATTGTTTGGTAATAGGTCGAGCCAGCCCTTGACGAACGTATTCTGTTAACACATCAGGGTCTTGTGTCAGTGAAGCATAGTCAGAAAGTTTTTCCAGAATGGTTCTGAGGTCACGAATGGAAATTTGTTCTTTAAGCAGGTTTTGAAAGACTCTTTGTACCTTGCCCAAACTCAACAAACCTGGGATGAGCTCTTCAACCACTTTCGGGTTGGTTTCCTTGAATTTATCTAGAAGTGCCTGCGCCTCTTGACGCCCCATCAGCTCATGTGCATGCCGTTTGATGGTTTCCTTGATATGAGTGGTGACAACCGTTGCCGAATCGACCACTGTATAACCCGCTACCTGAGCTTCTTGTTTCTTGTTGCTCGGGATCCAGACAGCAGGCAATCCAAAGGTCGGCTCAGTGGTTTTGATTCCTTCAATTTCTCGATCTGTCGTTCCTGGGTTCATCGCAAGGATTCGCCCCATCATGATAGAACCACGTGCGACATCAACCCCTTTTATAAGCACTGCATATTCATTCGATTTTAATTGCAGGTTATCTCTAATATGCAGAGGTGGAACGATGAAGCCCATTTCCAGAGCAAACTGCCGACGAATAGATTTTATGCGCTCTAAAAGTTCTCCATTACGATCTGCATCAACGAGTGGAATCAGTTCATAACCAACTTCTAACTCCATGATATCAAGAGGCAGGATGGACTCGACTTTTTCAGGCAATGCCACTTTCGAATCATCTTCTTTTTTACGCAGTTTTAACTTCGCGACTTTCTTATTATCTTCTAGCTTGTAAAACGCTATGACTCCGGCTATCAAAGCCATTAACAGGAATGGGAAATGTGGAAGCCCTGGAATCAAGCCAAAGAAAAACAAAATGGCCGATGCGATGACAAAAGCAAAAGGCTGATCTAATAACTGTTTGATCAATTCACCCGGCAAGTTTTTGTCTGAGACCGATCGGGTCACAACCAAGCCAGCGGCAGTAGAAACCACCAAAGCCGGTAATTGGGAAACCAAACCATCTCCAATGGTCAACAGGGTATAAATTTGCGCCGCCTCACCTGCTTCCATGCCTTGCTGAAAAACCCCAATCGCAAAACCACCGAGAATATTTACCAGAGTAATGAGAATTCCGGCTATCGCATCACCGCGTACAAAACGAATGGCACCATCCATTGATCCATAAAAATCGGCTTCCCGTTCGAGATTGCTTCTGCGGGTGCGAGCGTCTTGCTCATTAATCAGGCCAGCATTCAAGTCAGCATCGATACTCATCTGCTTACCGGGAATGGCATCCAACGTAAAACGAGCCGCCACTTCCGAAGTTCGCACGGAACCTTTGGTGATAACGATAAAGTTGACCATAACCAGAATCACAAAGACGACGGTTCCCACTACATAATTTCCTCCCACCACAAACGATCCAAATGATTGAATCACCTGCCCTGCGGCAGAAGCACCCTGATCGCCATTCAAAAGAATGATTCGCGTCGAGGCAATGTTCATGGAGAGCCTTAACAAAGTGATGATGAGAAGCAAAGAAGGGAAAACAGAAAACTCAAGCGGAGAAATCATAAAGACCGCCACCATGAGCACAATCAATGAAAATGTTAGACTGAAAGAAAGCAGCAGGTCGAGTACCACTGTGGGGATCGGCATCACCATCACCCCAATAACCGTGACGATGCCCACCGCAACCAATATTTCTTGCGGTCTTTCTGTTAAAAGTTTTAATTTGCTCGCTTGCGCCATGATTCCCTCATTCAACCTTCAAAGTTTTGACACCACCCTCACTCAGGGCAACTACCGTAAACACTTTCAAACAAAAGCCTTAATCCTAATCAATCGATTTCAATCTCGGGAGAGTTAAATCGTCTCGCCCTTGATTTATTGATAATTGCAATGTTCATGCCTAAGAGTGATGTTTGAGCTTATAAACATAAGCCAATATCTCAGCCACAGCTTTATAGAGGCTGGATGGAATCAATTGCCCCACTTCCACCGTTTTATTGAGCGCGCGTGCAAGCGGTTTATCCTCTACCAGAGGTACGCCATTTTCCTTGGCAATTTCTCGAATACGCATGGCGATCGGCCCAACCCCTTTGGCGACAACCAAAGGAGCTGAAGAATTGTTAGGGTCGTATTTAATGGCAATAGAAATATGGGTAGGGTTGGTAACGATGACATCGGCATCGGGAACCGCTGACATCATACGTTTTCGCGCCATCTCCATTTGTACGGTGCGAATACGTTGTTTGATCTGCGGGTTACCGTCCGTTTCTTTTCTTTCTTCTTTGACTTCCTGTTTGGTCATGCGCAGGTTTTCATGGTAAGTGAAACGCTGGAAGGCAAAATCTATCAGAGAAAGGAAGATCATAATCAATAAAACATAGAAAATGATTTCCAGTGCAACCTGCCCCATAAATGAAAGACTCTGCCCCACTCCAAACCCCATCAAACCGGGAATTTCAGTCCAATGCGACTTAATCGTGTAATAAGAAACCACCGATATGATGCCGACTTTAAACAGAGATTTAAATAACTCCATCAAAGTATTTTTAGAAAAAATTCTGCCAAACCCAGTCAGAGGGTTCAGCTTGTTAAATTTAGGGATCAATGGATGAGTGGAAAAGCGCAAACCACCAATCTGAACAATATTAGAACCGATTCCACCCAGCATGATCAAAAATAGGAAAGGACCGATGATTTTTAAAAAATCTTTCATCGATGTGACAATGACTTTAAATAATTCTTCCGACGTGAGTTGCAGGGTCCCAGCTTCCACGATCGAGGTGGTCCACGCGCTCATAACGTCACGGGCGCTTTGCTCCCCCAAACTCATAAAACCAGTGAGAGCCGCGAGAAGAATGAACGAAGAGTTGATCTCTCGACTGTGAGCAAAATTACCCTTTTCTTGCGAATCGCTGATTCGCTTGGAGGAGGGGTCTTCGGTTTTTTGGTCTTTATTATCTTCAGCCATAACGCAGTATTATAAGAGGCGCAGAAAACCCATGAACTTAGAGGGAAGCTCAAGCATGGCTTGCTGAATGAGAATATTAAAAAAAGGCATGGACAAGCCTACCATCACAAGCCCAACCCCTATTTGTAGAGGAAAACCCACGATAAACACATTCATTTGCGGAACCGTTCTGGCTACCAAACCCAGCCCAACGCTGAGAAAGAAAAGAATCGCCATGATGGGAGCCGCAATTTTAACGGCCGTCGTAAAAGTTCCTGAAAAAAGATGAAGCATATACTCTGGAGTGATTCCGGAAAAGCTAACCTCTGCTGGATTGATAATAAAAAAACTGTCCACAATCGCTTGGATAATAAAATGATGCGCGTCGATGGCCAAAAACACCAATATCGCCAGAATATTATGAAACTGGGCCGTGACAGAAACCTGTGTATCCGTTTGCGGGTCAATGACATTCACCACCCCAAACCCCATTTGAAAATCCACAACGGTTCCAGCAACTTGCACAGCACCAAAAATGAGGCGAGCGATGAAGGCAATGCCAAGCCCAATGGTCACATCAGCCGTGAGATAGATTGCCAGTTCAAAAATACTTTGTGGCTCTGGTAGGGGCTGGTTTTGAACCAACGGAAAAATCACAATCGCTATAAATAGAATGAACCCCACCTTCATAGTCATGGGAATCTGCTTACTCCCCAAAACCGGGACAAAAAGTATCAGCGCTCCCACTCTAAAGAAGATAAAAAGAAATCTTTCAAACTCAGCATAGTTGAGATTGAAAATATCCATTACTGAATATACTCAGGAAAATTAATAAGCACTTTGGAGGTAAAGTTGAGCATCAATTGCATCAACCAAGGGAAAAATAGTAGAACAGATAGAAATACCGCCAGAATTTTTGGAATGAAGGTCAACGTCAGCTCTTGAATCGAGGTCACGGCTTGAAAAATGGATATCGCCAGCCCTGTCACCAACCCAAACCCCAACATGGGCGCAGATAAGAGTAGAGTGGTCTTGATGCTCTCTACAGCAAAATCAATGATAAATGCTTGTGTCATGAACCGTTAACCTCCAAAACTTCTGATCAGTGAACCCACAGTTAGATACCAG
>Ga0066610_10001499_pt1 | contig 14108 bp, 12 predicted proteins | sample SaaInlV_DNA_165m_FD_60375 | JGI IMG/M metagenome (GOLD analysis project Ga0066610, IMG submission 60375) | Marine microbial communities from expanding oxygen minimum zones in the Saanich Inlet - SI075_LV_DNA_165m | ecosystem: Environmental > Aquatic > Marine > Unclassified | place: British... | reverse complement strand
CTCGCCTATGCTGCTTTCTTAGCTGTTCTTCTTCTGATTGGCTTAAAAACGTCTTCATAACAATAGCTTATAAGGTAATGCCTCCTAAAAGTCCATACTTTTATTCACGAAGGGTATATAAAAGTATTACTACTTACATAAGATTCCGCAACAAAGAAAGAACCATCCTGACTCAGATGAAATTGTTTAAAATCCAGCTGTCTACTCCCATTAGGCTCATGCCCCGTATAAAACGTCTGTGGTCTTATTTTCCAAGGCTCACCTAAATCCACTTTCCACAGCAGCTCTAAACTGTCACTAAGACAAGAAACTTCTCCAGATTCAGATTTTCTTGCAAAAAACTTTCCATCTGTATGCCCTATAATCTCATGTGGTTCACTGAATGGAGAAATTAGATTTGGTAATTGCGTTAGGTTTTCAAGATCGAAGGCGTAGAGCCCGCCTGAGCTCGGAATTCCTTTTTGAATATTTCTCAGGTGTGCCGAAATATAAAGGATGTTTTTATCCCGATTGAACCAATAAGCATCTTTCGCATATAAGGCTTCGAAAGTTTTTACAACTCTAGACTCCTTAAGATCAACGAGAGAAAGGCAAGTATCTTGAACGACAAAGAATTTGTTATCACCAAGTGAGATTGAGTAACGAGAGTCTCCTCCACCTTCTGGAAGGAGTATGTTTTGACGTTGTCGTAGCCCTTTTGTCATCCTCTCTCTATATGTCGGACTATCACTGGCATAATCGTAGCCTCTCAAACAACTTTTAGATGCTCTTGAAAATTGCACAAGTGTCCCGTCATCATTTGCATGAGCGAGGATCTCTCCCATAACTTCTTCTGGCAAGTCCTGAAGGCCTCTATATTTAGGTGAAGATGATTCCCCGTTATTTCCATCCTTGCTATCACTTGGATGGACAAATGAAATCCCCTTACCACTCAGATCCTCATTCTCACTGTCACCATTTCCACAAAATGCTTGAGTTGCGATTAAGCTGATGCCTACAATGCAACTCAAAAACTTTATTTTTGAAAGTTTTTTACTGCCAGACGCAGCTTTATCTTTCATAAATGAATTAAAAATTCTCATAACAAACAATATTCCCTAATAATTCCAAAATATTAAAATACAAACTTGTAATATATATTGTTATTATGCAAGAGATATACAATACAACTATATTGTATATATTCGGAATGCATTGATCTTAAAAGAAACTTTCTTTCAAATTCTGTGGTTATAACAAGATTAGGGACTCTTTAAGGGTGAGGTTTTCAATTGGGGCTCGCAAATTAGAAATATAGAGATTTGTCATTGCGCTACCAATAGCATTGAGACTCTCAAAAGCATTTGATACAACGCCTGAATACTGGCTAAACTTACAGCAGGAATATGATTTGTGGCTTACAAAGTCGGATATTGATCTGTCAAAGATAATGCACTTCACGGCAAAGGAAGATGAAAAAGGATTGAGGCCCAAGTAGACTTATGGTTGTTGATGTATAAATGCGAGGAGCCATGGTCTACATAATGCTTTGGTGCTATCCAATATCTTGGAGCCATGAGCCTATCTAATACTTTGTCGTGGGCTTAGTCGTACATGAAAATTATGACTACCCACCGTATTATGCAAGCCCCCCTCGAGAAGTTGTATTAACTCTCTTGCATGGGGGGCACGCACCTAATGACGATTCTACTTAGTGTAATCGTTCTCAGCATTTCCCAGCCAATCAGGCGTAAAGGGAGCTTCTGTTTTCACTTCAAAAACCTCAAGTAACGCTGAATCAAGGAACAACACAGCCAGGTGTTTTTGATCTTCACTTAAGAAACAGTCGCTAGGAAGACATCCAACAGTCCTTATGGTTCTCGGAGAGGAATGCGGATTTCGTGTATCAATAATTGAAAGTATCCCCGGATCAAAACCATCTGTATAAGGCATTGCGCTTGGAGGCCTTAAATCAGGAGCAGCATGTGTGCCAAAAAGCAAATCCTTTTTATCACTGAGAACGAAAGACGTTGGCACTCCTTCTGATAAGTCGATAGTTAGAGGGGCAGAGTCGAAGCTCTTCGTATTGAAAACAGCCACTCTATCGTTGCACCTATCTGTAACATAGAGCCTAGATTGACTGCTATCAAGAATAGTATCTACTGCATAACCCTCGGAAATTGTAAAGGCAGGTGAATCAGGTGTATTCTGATCTGTTACTGAAAAGCTATCATCTCTAGCCTGCGTTACCAAGAACCGTCCATCATTAACGTGTACATTCTGTACTGCATTCTGTTCAACGTCATATGATTGAGGCGTTCCACCCCAGTTTTGGGTATCGGCCGTAAACACCTTGTTGTAAGAAGTTCCGAAAGACGTCGCAACAAGCAAACCATCATCTGATGTCAGGTGAAGATCGCTTAGCCATTGTCCATCTTGCTCTCCAAAGGTCATTATGCCCAAAGGGTCTAAGTGACTATTGTAACAAATGACTTCATTCGTCCGAAAGGGGTTTACATAGATCCGATCTCCATTTTCGCTCACGACACAATGAAAGTGATTTGCCATAAAATCAATTGTTCTAGATCCACTCTCCAAATTATCGAGATCAAAAGCATAAAGCTTCCCACCATAACTCCGCTTCATATATAGCGTTCGGCTTGCTTCATGTATCCAGGATTTAACTACATGATGATGATCAGCTTCCTCTATCCTTTTTATGACCTTTCCTTCATTGAGATCATGGATAGAAATAGAGTCATTATTTACAAAGAAAATAACATCATTCCCCACAGGAATCGTAATACTAGAAGATTTGGAATCTTCTCTAATTCTAATACTATCAACAGGGACAATGTGGTGTTCTAATCTTGCGCCATATAATGTTACACCGATTGATCCACGAACAACATTAACTGTCCCAAGACCAACTTTTGATGTTTGAGCAAATCGCCCACGTGTTTTTGCATCAGCCATAGAGAGAACTTGGACTCTTACATTAAATGGCAAATCCGAAAATGTCGTTTCAGTGGATGCCAAATTATGGAGGTCTTGCTTTTTATGGAGGTCTTGCTTTGAAGTATTGACTGCAGCTGATGGACTAGGTGTCGTTATCTTCTTCAATGCAGTGTCTACTTCTGAAGATTTACCTGCAGCTGATGAACTACGTGTCGTTATGTTCATCAATGAGGTGTCTACTTCTAAAGTTCCATCTGCCCCATGACCTGTAAGCGGGCTAAAGGCCATAATACACGCAAAAAACAGTGAGACTGCTTGTTTACTATTAAATGCTCTATTCTTGATAAAATTCATAATTTTCATAATAAATCCCAACCTCTAATGTAGACATGTAGAGAATACTTATAATACATAAATAGTGTATAAGTCAATAAAAATAGAACCTGCAAAATAAACAGTATGTAAACTCATAACCCAGAAACAGTAAGAAACTGTAATGAATTGTGGCTTAAGATCTATTTATTGCTTAGGAAGTAATGCTATAGCCAGATCTACAGTTGCCTCATCCCGGCCATTAAGCCAAGCTCCTCTTTCCTAGCCAGTAGGCCAAAACTCGTCTTCCCGGCCATTAGGAATTCTTAGAGCGCAATAAGCGCGACTTAGAATTTCTTATGAGCGCGGGATCCAGTCTTACAGCTTGTCTGTGGCACGCGTTCACCTGGATCTCGCGATACCAAGTCCCTCTAAGACTCATCGGCTTAAGACGCCGGTTCGTCAAGAGTGCCTAGGTTCCGAGATGACGGACACTCTACGTGTCCTTGCACTCTGAGACATCTGGCCAAAAATCGTCTTCCCGGCCATTAGGGCAAAATAGTTAACCTAGGCAGCAGGCCAAAAATCGTCTTCCCGGCCATTAGGCACAAGAATCGTCTTCCCGGCCATTAGGAATTATGGGCAAGCCGTAGGCGCGCCCCTAGAATTCCTTATGAGCGCGGGATCCATTGTGCGGAAAGACGGGATTGGAAATGCTTCTAGAGCCCCCCTCAGACTCCGGGCGCCACACTACCAATGCCAATCCCCCTTTAAAAATTACTTCTCTTTCTCCATAATGTCTCCATGAATATATATTTTAAGCCTCTGCTGTGGCCAACGCTCATCTGTCTTGTGTTTTTCTCCTTCTTTATTGGATTGGGAACCTGGCAGTTAAAACGCCTTCAATGGAAAGAAGCATTAATTGAGAGTAGGGAAGAGACCCTAAGATCACCCCCTATGCATCCAAAAGAACTCGACGATATAAGACAAGAAAGTGCACATAAACGCCCCCTGCAGCTCAAAAACAAACGCCTATACCTCAAAGGCAGGCTCCTAAATGCCCCCATATATTTATTAGCCCGCCCGTTTCAGATAAATAAAAACTATGGCAAAAGAACGGCAGACTCCCTTGACAGTGAAAAATCTAAGTCCCCCACTAATGAAAAAGCAGCAAAAAACCTCGATAGTAAAAGTGCTAAGTCCATCAACGACAATAAACCGGTGGAACAACTCGATGGTGGGCGTCCAGCTCTCCTTAAAATGTCGGAAGAGCGGGGGAGTCCCCCAAAGGGAACCGTAGGTAAACACTTGATAATGCCGCTACAACTAGAAGATGGTCGCGTTATCCTCTTAAACCTGGGCTGGGTTCCTCGTGATTTTGAGGATACATCGGTCTTAGTAGCAAACGAATATGAGGGAATTGCCCATATAGCATATTCTGAAAAGCCTGGCCACTTTGTACCAGATAATATGCCAAACAAAAATCAGTGGCATTGGATAGAACAAAATCGTATATCTGAGGCACAAAACGTTCCATTTTCCTTCCCATTTTATGGAGAAATTGCATTAGAACTTATTGAAAGAAAAGGAAACATGCCAATTCCCCAAGGGGGGGCTTCCCAATTAGCTAACAATCATCTAGTATACGCCGTAACTTGGTATTCCATGGCCCTGGTCCTTGTTGTTATGTGGGCGGTCTACCATAGAAGTCGCAGACGCTTAAGACTTAACTGAGCATCCAACGGAGATCGCCCTTAAGCATTTATTCACAGGTTGTCGAGGAGAAAAGTCAATTCGGGTTAGATCATAGGAATTGGTAACAATATATGAGTGCAAAACCAAAATTAGACGGACTAACAACCAACCAGCGTCAACAACTATATAGGGAATCACAAGTGCAAAAACCAATTGATGAACTAGAGGCACTCAATATCAAGCCATGGTTCATGTGGGTTCTTGCTGCAATGTTATACTGCTATCAGTTTGTGTTGCGTGTCTCTCCAGGTGTGATGGTGCCAGATCTTATGCGAGATTTTTCCGTAAATGCGGAATCTCTGGGCATCCTCACGGCTTGCTATTATTATGCCTACGCAGGGTTGCAACTGCCCATGGGGGTCATTATTGATCGCTACGGCCCCCGAAGGCTTTTGACAGGGGCGGCCCTATTGTGCTCTGTAGGGACACTCATATTTGCCTCTGCGGAATCCCTCGTTTACGCTCAAATTGGCCGTTTTATGATCGGGGCAGGGGCAGCAGCCGTCTTTTTAAGTACATTGAAAATCATTTCCCTTTGGTTTTCCCACAACCGATTTTCCATCCTAGTGAGCTTTACAGTCATGCTGGGCACCCTTGGCGCCATGTGTGCTGGCGCCCCCTTAACCCTGTTGGTTGACTATCTGGGCTGGAGAGAAGCCCTTATCAGTATTTCCAGCGTTGGTGCCCTTTTAGCGGCCTTTATATGGGCTGTTGTGCGGGATCGACAAAAGCCTTTAGATGACTTTGATGATATTGGGCCCCAAGATCAGCTTCTCTCTGGCCTTAAAAAAGTCCTTACCTGTCGTCAAACCTGGATTATAGCTTTTTACGGTGTTTGCACCTATATCGTCCTCTCTACTTTTGCGGATTTGTGGAATGTGTCCTTCCTTGTGCAGGTTTATGGCTTTGATCAGGCCACGGCAGGACTATCAACAACTATCGTATACCTAGGCCTTGCAGTAGGGGGGCCTTCATTTGCTTACATTTCGGAACGCCTCAGCAGCCGAAAGATTCCCATGATTATGGCTTCTATTGGAGCCCTTTGCGGTGTATCTTTGGCCATATACATAGTGCTGCCCCCATTTCTATTGTTTTTTACAATGTTTTTCATAGGCTTTTTTATAGGAGGTAAAATCCTCTGTTTCCCCGCAGCTTGTGAAATTAATCCCCCGTCAGCAAGTGGCGTAAGTGTGGGCTTTACCAATATGTTTTGCATGCTGAGCGGGGTCATTTTCCAACCGGTCATCGGATCCCTTTTAACAGAAAGATCCAGTGAAGTTATTGTTGATGGGGTTGCTATCTATTCGGCAGCAGACTATCGCTATGCCCTTACTGTGGTTCCCATCTGTTTAATCATTTCCCTATTCTTATCCCTGATTATGCGTGAAACCCATCCCGCCCACAGGGAAGGCCTCGCCGGCGTTGGCGAAATTTAGTTTCCTTATTATTTAGAAATATATTCCAAAACAAAGCTCTTTTCTTGTACACTGTACAAGTATAGGGAGTTTTTAAATGGGAATATTCTATAGAAATATTGTCATACTTGTTATGGTCATAGCAGCGACAACAGCCTATGGATTTCCCATGAAAAAAGTGAAATCCAAGCCGGATAACCCTTGTCATAAGTTGATAGAAGTTCGCGCAGAGAATACGACGCCATTTTTCCAGCTCGCCTCATTTGACAAAGTAAATTGGCTTCAAGGTGATGAAGACCAAGATGCTTTTCTTTTTGAGCTCACGATTGAAGATCTCTTAAAAAAAGCGGGGATGGATAGTAAAAACATCATGCGCATTACAGACAATTCGTCTGAATTAAAGCTAATGGGCAAGAACACAGCCACTTTGACCATGTCAGACGGCCATATAGAACGCATACAAAATTTCAATAGCGGTGAAGGTGTTACTCAGCTTATTTTGCTGCGTGGTAATGCTGACGGTGCAAAATCCGGATGGATTAGTAAAGTTAAAATAGTCGACATGTCCCACTTGAAGAAAAAGAAGCTTCTTAAATTCATTTTAGATGTCTCTCAATCACAGGAAGGAAAGAAGTTTTTGGGTGGATGCCTCAAAGGTCGCAACATCGTTTTTGTCAAAGTTTAAGCCCTAAGCTCGCTTGCATCACACAACAATCAAATAATTCCTACTACTATTGGCAGCTCATTTTCCCTATTTCGCTGACAAATAAGCATTTCTTTATTTAAATATATAAAATTTTCCATAAATACATTTTTAATAAATATTAAAGTTAAATTAAATAATAATTAAATATTTATGAGTATTTGTAATATCTAATATTCCAAAATTAGTCTTTTCTTCCATGCAAATATTTGAGATATTGTGCGCATATTTTTATGAATTATTTTTTGAGAGATTTTTGACATGCGTCATTTTACAGTTAGACTTGCTCTAACGGCTTCACTTGCTTCTATTTTTGTGCAACAGAGTTATGCAAATCCAGGTGGCTTTGATGATTCTTTACAAAGCTTTGATGGGATTTTTCAGCAAACCAAAATGAGGCCTATAGGAGGAACTCAAGAAGATCCGAAGAAAAATCCCCGCTCTAAGTCAAAAAGCGCAAGAAAACGCAAAATCAAGCAAGTCAGAGGGCAAGGGTCAATAATGGATTTCCTCTCGCCCAACCCCCTAGAGAGTGATCTAGAGTTGAGCCCTGTATCACAAGGTGACTTACCGTTTCCTATTTTTAAAGATTCTCCAGAAGCTATCTCCAATCCAAATGAAGAGGACAGCTCCTCCAGCCTTGACTCCGCTATAACGTTTTCTACGCCTATCGTACCTTCAATCACGGAACTCGCAGCGCCATTTTCTGATAAGACAGATACGCTCAATATAGAAAGAAATGCTAAAATAGCTAAAACTAAAACTAAATCAAATAAAAGAAGACAAGTTCAAGCTGCTTTTAGTTTTGACGGAGACTTCGTCCGGAAACCCGATGAATTTATACAGAGCAAAAAACATTCAACTACTCTCGTATTAAGAACCGCTGATGATGGATTTGGTGGCATTTCTATTACCGAAACTTTTGGAGGAAAAGCGTACGTTCATTTTCAATCAAGCGAACGAATGTATTTTCAAAGTGTGGAAGACGCAAGGACATTTGTTTTTAATCGTGTAAATGAAATTCGAGCTGATCAAAATAAAGAAAATGCAGAACGAGAAAAAGAGAAAAGACTAGCCAAAGCAGCTAAATTAAAGGCTCAATATGATGATATCCGCCGCATCTAACTAGTCACACTACTTGGTTGGAATCTCTAACGGCATAGTCTTTTTTCACACATCATAAGTCAGACTTGTCTGAAAAATTCACACTGAAATTACTTCCCACGGAAGTAATTAATTGGCAGGCATCCATCTAATTCAGCATACGATCTTTTAATGCTAGGCCTCTCTATGGTAGCATCACCACTGACAGCACGTAAATTTGCATGCCTTTCAGTAGAGACAGAGATGGATAAAATAAAAAATTTCTTAAGTTCCTTTCTTGGAAATCCTCAAAACCCAGTTCTCATCATTTTCTTATTGGTTTTTACCCTGGGGTTCAGCCTGGCAATGGGATTCTATTGGATTCTTCTAACCGAAGAACTTTACAAGAGAAAATTTTCGACAGAACACATTGCCATGGTCTTAACAATGGGCAGTATAGCTTTTTTTGTTGTTGGACTTTTTTTGCAAAAGCTAATGAGGTCGTTCTCCTATAAAAAAATCTATTTCTTCTCTGCTTTGGCTCTTTGTGCTCTGATCCCGGGATCAGTCATATTAGAGTGGAATTACCTTTTGTTTATATTTGTGTTTCTGATTGGAATTGCGGTCGCAAATATAAACATGCTTACGGATGTTTTAATCAACCGATATGCCGATAAAAAACATCTGAGTACACTACTGGGGCTTTATACAACTGTCATGGCCATGGGATATGGATTGGGGCCTTCTCTTGTTTCTGTTATTCCCAGAGGGAACCATTTGCCCTATTTGCTTTGCAGCACTTTAATCCTCATGACCTTTATTCCTGTATTATTTTTAAAATATAAAGAAATAAGATCGAGCGAAAAAACTGAAAAAATGTCTTTGAATTTAATATTTCTCGTACCACTTGCCCTCATAACAGCCTTCTTTTTCGGCATAAACGATGAAACAATTTCAGATTTGTTTCCCATCTATGCGGAAGAGAAAGGTTATAGTCGGGGAGGGGCAGGCCTCCTTCTTACCGTTTTGTTGATGGGAGGCGTTTTTCTTCCCGTTTTCATTGGCATATTGGCGGACAAGTTTAAACGACACTGGGTGCTTTTAGCTTGTGTCACCACTTTAGTCCTTTCCTTCCTCATAGGACACTATATGAACGTCCATGTATATGTATGGGGCATTCTCCTCTTTCTCGCTGGTGGAACAATTGCATCCCTAGATTTGCTAGGATTTAGTCTCATAGCAGAACGCTTAAAAGGAGAAGAGCTAGATGGAGCCGTCATTGGCTCCTCCATGATATACAGTATCGGAGCCATCATGGGGCCCTTAACCGCGGGGCTCTTTATGAATGGTATGGGAGGCGTCGGACTCATTTGGTTTATAGTGATCATCAATCTTATGTTTCTTGGGGGAATTGCCCTTTTTCTCAAAGGCCATTTGATGGCGAAACTGTAGATTCTCAAGTTTTAACCTTTCTCCCTTTGGTTTTTATATAAAAATTAAATTTCAAAAAGTGAAAAAGTTGATGCCTTCATGAATGTTTTTTGGGCGAACATTTTAAGAAAGTTTCCTTTGTTGTATAGGTTATTTATATTTGTTATCCGTTCACCATAATATTTTTTAAGGAAATTAGCATGCATAAATTATTTTTACTTTTTTCGATAACTTTTTCCGGTCCGACGAAGGCTTTGACTCTTGATTTCACGCTAACAAACGGTGAAATGGATACCGAGGAACGTAGGTCGAAAAGTAAGAGCAAATTCCTTAGTTTCAATGCAACAACCTCTGGGTTTTCCTGCATGAATTATTAAATAAAGAGATAAATAAAACTACCTTTATTTCAAAGTTATTAGCTAAAATGTATAAAAATTATTTGTATCTGAAATAGTTTTTAAACAATTTAAGACTCATTGTCGTACATGTATTGACTTATTTATTTTTATATATAGGCTACTTGAAAGTGGGCGTTTAATGACTTTAAAATCCTCTCATAGGGGGAAAAGATGGTTGGCGAGATACACAGGTATTTTTTCTTATTTGTATTCATATTTATTTCCAGTTTTGACTTATCTTTCGCTGGTGAGGAGGAGTTAGCTGACTCAAAACAAGTTCAACCACCAGTGAGATTTCACTTAATGCATAGTTCTCGAGATTTTGAAATGGAGGAGACACAATCCACAGATCAAGTTCCTGAGTTTGACTGGCACATGGCGAACAGTTTAAGAGTAGCAGAGGCCTGCAATAAACTAAAAGAAATTGATAAAAGTAGCGAGAATATTGCTAGAGAAAGCAGGAGAAATGTAGCAAAGTTTAACGTTATACTACGAATTGGCGGCCAGAAAGCCGTATTATGTTTTAATGATACGCTATTTGTGAGTGGGCTAAATGAGAAATACGTGGAAGTTTTGAAAGCTTCTGTTGCTCCTCAGCAGGACGCAAAATGTGTTGCCCATTATTGTGGGGGTTCAATAACACAACCGAGTGAATTCGGGCTGAGAGAAAATATTACACAATTTTTTGGTTTCGAGGAAAGGATAAAGACGACTCCAATCTGTCGTTCGTTCCGAGATTGTATTGGCCGTGAAGGATACTTTAACGAATTTGCCTTACGTCCAGAAGCCAGAGAAAAACTGGGAAACACGCTCCGCGATGTGTTGGCATTTAGATTTTTTAATGAAGACTCTACTTCCAAAGCCAAAAGTTTGGGGCTTGTAAATAAGGCAAAAAAAAATGTGCCCTTTGACACTGTTGATGAACTATTTGACAGTACTTTTCAACTTCAATTTGGGGATAGCGAACAAGCTATCCGTTTGTTCTTATGCAATCTGCAAACGAAGGACAGCAGGCTTAAACTAGAAAACGAAGATGATTGGAAAGTTGTCTTTGCTAACTTGTTAGATACAAGTTTACCTACTTTACTTGGAGAATTGACGAATCTTAACAAAAACAAATTACAGCCATTAGAAAGGCAAGTCAAAAAAGCAGAGAAAGAATTTGAAAAAAGTAAAATAGAAGGAGAAAAGCTTCAAAAACAACTTCAAAGTGACGAACAATCCGAAGAAAAGTTTGTTTTGGAGGAAAAACTACTCAGAAAAAAAGAGGACTATGAGGTTAAAAAATCTGAGTATGTTCGACTGAAAAATGCTTATGATGACTTGTTTGAAAGAGAGTATGTTGGAGCAGCTTCAGAGATTATATCTCTCATTAATAAATGGTTTCGTGGAAATATTAGGCTAGAATTCCACTTAACTTCCTACTTTGATATGTGTCCTAACTGTCAGGGAACGTATAAACATGATTTCAGTACCCAACATCAGTTGCAGAAAGTCTTCCTAGAAAGGATTGCTGATAAATTTATGGAGTTAGGAGAACCACTAGCTCCACTAGGTGGATGGATCTATGTTTGGCTCACTCCTAATAATCCATTAGAAATTAGATTGCAATTAGATGAAGTGGGATTGTTTGTTTCAAGCCGCGAGCAATACACTGTTGAATGAGACTAAAAAACTAAGGAGCTCCCAAATGAGAATCTTGAAATTATTTGTTTTAGTATTAATCGTACTGGATATTAGTGTAGCTGTTGCAAATTATTCAAGAACACTCACATATGATGATGTCAGAAGAGAAGGGGGATTTACATCGACAACTTTAAAAGATGTTTCAACTATAATTCGTTCAGGAGAAAAGTTAACGGATAATGAGAAGACTCAGATTATAAATTCAAAATGCTTAATAAAGGTGCATACACTGGATTTGTCTGACCAGGGAATTGACGATAATTTTATGTGGGAAATAAGCAATTCAAGCTCTTTAGAACGGCTAATTAATTTAGACCTTTCTGGAAATAAAGATATAACAAATGCGAGCATTAAAGTTTTGCTAGGTAGCGATGAAATTGGGAAGGTAAGAGATTTGCCACAAATTAGTGGAAAATATGGAATTCCCGCTATCAGTTTGCATGTTAATGGAATAAATACGGGTATTATACCGGAAGATAAGGCATCTTGTTTTACCAAAGAGAGGTTTCACTTTCACGTAGAATATTTGCACCCTGTTTCATCTGCAAAAATTGCTGAACCCACTAGTAATGCAGTTAAATTCGTAGAGTGCACTTTGTTTTAAAAGATCCTATGAATCAAAAGGCACTATTTTAGTGGGGAAATAAATAGTTGTTGGTAATGCATTTAATTTGCCAAATCGGGACTAACTCGCAATTATATTGCTCAAAAAAAGGTTAGGTTTGCATCTAATTAATGCAATTGTTTTCCAGCTTTTCACCTGAACACAGAGCTGTTTTGAGTTTCTATCGCGGATCTTAGGATATATTTTTTTGAAGCATTTTCTACTAACATAGATAAATCACGGATAAATTCTAGGATGAGGTGCAACGCCTCTGATGCTATAACAGCATTTCTCAAAAAACATTGCTCTATCATGAACCACAGAACAATTCTGAAAACTCAACTTTTTGTATACCAGGTGTATACCCGGTCGTTTTTTGGAAAATTGAAAAGCTGATAACTCTTTGATTTTCTTGGTTGCGGGGGTAGGATTTGAACCTACGACCTTCAGGTTATGAGCCTCAAATTCTATGGTTTTATATACTTATCTAAAAGTTTGTAAAGCTTTACATGGCAAGGCTTTCATGGCATGTTCAAGTTTACAAGTTACCACCAAATTAGATGGAATTACACACAAAATGCGGCACCAGTGCGGCACCAGAGGAAAAAATGAAAGTTAATTTCACGAAACAATTTTTGAAGAATACCAAACCACCTCAAAAGGGCAGAATTTACTTCCAAGATGCTCAAGAAAAGGGCTTGTCAGCTTGTATAACTTCAAATGACATCATCACTTTTTTTGTTCGTAAGAGGATTAATGGAAGAGATGAGAGAATTCACATTGGGCACTTCCCAGAACTTTCAGTAGAGAATGCTCGCAAAAAAGCATTAGCTGTTAAAGCAGATGTTGCTAAGGGGATTGATCCCAATGAAGAGAAAAAGCGTTTAAAGAGAGAAATTACCTTTGGTCAAATGTTTCATGAGTTTATGGAGAGGTATAGCAAGAAATATAAAAAGAGTTGGGAATATGACGAGAGGGAAGTTAATAAGTTCCTGTCACATTTTTTTCAACGCAAAGCTTGCCAAATTACAAAAACAGAATTCCTTCAGCTTCATGAGAAAATAGGCCATGAAAATGGGATCTATCAAGCCAACCGACTTCTAGAAAGAATTCGTGCCATATACAACAAAGCCATTGAATGGGGGTGGCAAGGAATCAATCCGACAATCGGGATTAAAAAGTTTAAAGAAAAAAGCCGCCAAAGGTTTTTGCGAAAAGACGAACTGCCTCGTTTTTTTAGGGCTCTTGCAGAGGAAGAAAACCGAACAACCCGAGATTACATCCTTCTATCCCTTTTAACAGGGGCACGTAAAAGCAATGTTCTCGCAATGAGGTGGGAAGAAATTAATTTCACTTTGTCCGAGTGGCATATTAAAGAAACAAAAAATGGGGAGCCTCATGTTATTCCTCTTACCAAATCTGCCATCGAAATCTTGCGGGAGAGAGAAGGGGGGAATGAAAGCGAATTTGTGTTCCCAGGTAAAGGCCGAACAGGGCACCTCGCAGATCCTAAAAAAGCTTGGAATCGTATTTTAAAGCGGTCTGGAATTGTTGATCTACGCATACATGACCTCCGGCGCACCCTAGGAAGCTGGATGGGGGCAGTAGGAGCAAAACGACTGCCATCATTGGCAAAACTCTCGCTCATAAGAGCCTAGAAGCGACAAGGGTCTACGAACGAATTGACATTGATCCTGTGAGAGAATTCATAACGCTAGCAAATGAGGCCATTTATAAAGCAGCTTATGAATCACAAGAAGGCACCGAGAGCATTGAGAAAGCGA
>Ga0066610_10001491_pt1 | contig 14147 bp, 11 predicted proteins | sample SaaInlV_DNA_165m_FD_60375 | JGI IMG/M metagenome (GOLD analysis project Ga0066610, IMG submission 60375) | Marine microbial communities from expanding oxygen minimum zones in the Saanich Inlet - SI075_LV_DNA_165m | ecosystem: Environmental > Aquatic > Marine > Unclassified | place: British... | reverse complement strand
TCGCTTAGCCATATGGCATAGACCGCAAGGGCTCCTGAGCGCCCACTATTTGCCAAGGATTCCAGAGCAATCGTCTTCCCGGAACCTAGGGTCTCTTGGCGAACCAGCGTCTTAAGCTGGTGAGACGTAGGGAGCCTTGGTATCGCGGGATCCATTGGAAGTATGCAAAGAGAAGGCACAAAATCACGCCGTAGCGACCTGTCACGTCGAAGCGACCCGTCACGTCGTAGCGGCCTGTCACGTCGTATCCGCCTGTCCATCATAGCAACTTGTCACGTCGTAGCTCAGCAAAGACGGAAGCGAAGACGGATCGTAGTGCCCGTCCCCATAGACATAACAGGCCATACCCCTCTTTTCATTTCATATGTACTGAACCTATACAATTACCGGTTGCAACCGTCCTGAGGGGTGGCTATAGTCTGACCCGTCGGAGCGTAGCGCAGCCTGGTAGCGCACCACACTGGGGGTGTGGGGGTCGTGGGTTCGAATCCCGCCGCTCCGACCAAAGGACAAAAACTCAACTAGATAACAACAAGCACTTTCAGTGCTTTTGAAAAAAACGGCCAGTGTCGTTTTTCTACAGTGTGCGGACTTTTTTGCCTATCTCACGAAAGGGATTTTTTTTTCGACAAAATCAAGTATTAAGAAGCAAAATGAATGCGAGAAGTGATGTCTGCGAGGGTGGATTCGGCAATGACTCGGATGGCTTTTTCTTGATTTTCATCTTTGACATCAAGCTTTATCTGTTCCAGATCTTGGATGGCCTGGCGCAGTTGTTCATCAATATATTTTTGTGGGTCGCCAGCATTGTGGGCTTGGTTAGCCAGGATTCGGCCAAGCATAAGTCGAATGGCGATGAGTTCTCCAAAAAAGCGTTCCATATAATTAACTTCCTTTCCATGTGATTTCAGGGCGTGTATGATCCAGTCCAAATTATAGCGGATTTCCTCTTTGAACAAAAGACATCCGTTTAACGGGGAAGAGAGCTTTTTTATGGAGCTTCATATCAGAGGGATGTTTAATGCAGACTAATGGCTTTTCTTTTATAGAATTTACGGGCACCGATGAACAAGAGCTGGATGCTTTGTTTAGGGGCTTAGGGCTGACCAAAACGGCCCAACATAAAACCAAAGAGATTTCTCTTTATGAGCAGGGGCACATTCGATTCTTCATGAATCTGGAACAGGATAGTTTTGCTGCAGGCTATGCTAGAAAACATGGTCCGGCCGTTTGTGGTATGGCCATCAATGTTGAGAATTCAGAGGCGGCCCTTCAAGTGGCCCTTGATCGGAACGCCAAAGAAAGCAACTCTGACCATCCCATCCCTTCCATTGAAGGGGTCGGGCAGAGCCAAGTTTATCTTTGTGAAGAAGCCCAATTTCAGGAGTATATTGAGAGCTCTTTTGACCCTGTTTCTATGCCGTCAAATGACGTGGGGCTGACCCATGTGGACCATTTGGCTAATAATGTATTTACAGGGAACGGCAAGAAAGCGGCGGCATTCTATAAAGACGTACTGGGCTTTAAATCCATCACTTCTTTCAATATTAAAGGGAAAGTAACGGGCCTCAAAAGTGAAGCCATTGTGAGCTCATGTGGGAAGATGCGGATGACCGTAAACGAGTCATCGGATGCTATTTCTCAGATCTCGGAATTTTTGAAGGATTTTAATGGCGAGGGTGTTCAACATATAGCCTTAATTGGTCCTGATATATATGAAAGCATGGAAAAGCTTTTGGGCAATGGCGTCCCCTTTGTTGGTGCGGATGAAGAATATTATAAGGAACTTGAGAACCGCTTGCCAAAACATGGGGAAGATTCCACGAATATGCGTTTGCATAAGGTTCTTTTGGATGGAATCGTTGATGATAGGAATGGCAATCAGATTTTGCTCCAAAGCTTTACCAAGCGCGTTTTTGGAGCATTCTTTATGGAAATCATGCAACGAAAAGGCCACGACGGATTTGGGGAAGGAAATTTTACGGCTGGATTTAAGGCCATCGAACAAGATCAGATCGAACGCGGAAACCTAAGGGCTTAAGGCCGGGTTAAGCCTGGCGATTTTATTGCTCTCCTATTTCCAAAGGGAAAACTTTTTGGTCATTTCAGAAACCGTATCCCATTTTCCATAGAGAACGATGCCATAGTAATTTAAGTCTTCTTCCTTTGAGCTTTTCGTTCTTTCTATTTGTTCCACATAGGTGCCGCCGGTCATTGTGTTCAAGAAAACACCGTGGAGAATGCTTTTTTCGCGTGCCGTAAAGGCCGTGGTTCTTATTTTCCCCCCACTGGCCCGCAATATCATAAAAGGCATTTGGGAAATATTTGGATAGTGGTTTTCTTGGGCATCTATATAGGTATCTAAGCTGAGACTTTCATTATCCAGCTGGGCGCCTAGTCCAATGGTCATATGTGCAAGGGCATTCATGGCAATGCCTGAATCGAGAGACTTATTAAGAACGGCGACTAACTTATTTTCGAACATTATTATGGCTCCTCTCTGTTTTTGCACAGGCCATAATTACATAAGTTTGCGGAGGGAATCAACGGTGAAGATGCTGGTGCGGAAGGGCTTGGGGAAACCTCCATTGCCAATGGATCTAAAAATTAGTATACTCTAGAGTGAAAATAACAAAGGAGAACATCCATGAAACGGGAGAGCAGAGTCGTCACAAGTTTTACAGTTGTAGGGGTTGTCCTTGCTGTTGGCTTGGTTATTGGGTACATGAATTTTTATCGAACAGCGGTTGAAGAGTCGGCCGATCGGTTTTTTACAGCCATCAAAACTAAGAATTATCCTTTTGCCTATGAATTCTTAGCACAAGTTTTTCAAAGAAAGACGTCTGAGGAAAGTTTTTTGAACTTCCTGGAGACTTCGGGACTTACCGATATTCAAGAAACATCTTGGCTCAGTGATACCGCGACGGGATCTTTGGCTAAAATTGAAGGGTCTGTCGTGACGAACACTCAGGAAGTCATTCCAGTTCAGCTTGTTCTCATTAAAGAAAATGGTGTTTGGAAAATTTACTCTTTGCGCAAGGATCTCAGTGGTGTGCTTTCAGAAACAACGCCAGTAGAGGCCCCATCTGAACAGCAATTGGTTTATTTGGTAAAAGATGCCATGAGCTCTTTTAGTGACTCTGTCAAAGCGAAGAGCATGAAAAAGTTCCATGATCAGATCTCAACCCTATGGCAATTACAATCGACGCCTGAGGCTTTGGATGAGTCCTATGGAGCTGTGTATGATGCAGGTTTAGATCTATCTGTCCTCAGTAAGGTAGCTCCTGTATTCGAAGGAACGCCAACATTGACTGAGCAAGGTGAGCTTTTGGTAAAGGGACATTTCCCTACAAAGCCTACGAGCGTTCACTTTGAGCAAAAGTTCGTATACGAAGGATTGGGTTGGAAGCTTATTGGTTTTACCGTTAAGTTCGTCTAACGACTCGTTTTCCTATCTAACGAGCTAAAAGGGCAGGAGTTTGACTTCTGCTCTTTTTTTGTGCCTTTTCCTAGCATACTTTTTATGGATCCCGCGCTACCAAGGTACTCTACGACTCTCCGGCTTATCCGTCTTCGCTTCGCTACGACGTGACGAGTCCTTACTTCGCTTCCGTCTTCGCTTCGCTACGACGTGATAGGCCGCTATGATGTGGCGAGGGGCTATGGGGGACGGGGACAGGTCGCTACGACGTGATTTTGTGCTTCCTCCTAGCATGCTTTTTATGGATCCCGCGATACCAAGGCACTCTATGATTCACCGGCTTATCCGTCTTCGCTTCGCTACGACGTGACGGGTCCTTACTTCGCTTCCGTCTTCGCTTCGCTGCGACGTGATAGGGCCGCTATGATGTGGCGAGGGGCTATGGGGGACGGGGACAGGTCGCTACGACGTGATTTTGTGCTTCCTCCTAGCATGCTTTTTATGGATCCCGCGATACCAAGGTACTCTATGACTCTCCGGCTTAAGACGCCGGTTCGTCTAGAGTTCCTAAAGGTTCCGGGATGACGATTGCTCTGGAATCCTGGGCAAATAGAGGGCGCTCAGGAATTTGACGATTGCTCTGGAATCCTGGGCAAATAGAGGGCGCTCAGGAATTTGACGATTGCTCTGGAATCCTGGGCAGGCGTCGGAAGCCCTTGCGGTCTATGCCATATGGCTAAGCGAACCATAGCACACGGCCAAAAACCGTCATCCCGGCCATTAGGAATTCTTAGCAAGCCGAAGGCGCGCGTTAGAATTTCTTATGAGCGCGGGATCCAGCTTTCAGCACTCTCAACCGAAACAGGAGCTTCGGGCGCAGCACCTTCCGCATCAACATCACTCTTCATTGCAATAGGAGTTTCGGGTACAGAACCTTCCGCACCAACACCAGCTTCCATTGGAACAGGAGCTTCGGGTGCAGCACCTTCCGCACCAACATCTCTCTCAACATCAACAACAAGAGCCCTATCATCGTGCTTCTCAGCACTCTCAACAGCAACAGGAGCTTCACCCTCAACCACGCCACTACCAGTAGTTTCCGCGGAAATTTGAGATTCGACACTTGCATCGCCCTCTAGTATAAAGGGAGTCTCTCCAACTTCGGGATCAAGGACCTTTACTTGCATGGTAGGGCGTTTCTTTTTATCACTCTCACAGTCCTTTACCCATATGTCATAGACTGGGTGATCGAGGGCCGAAACGGCCGGACTGGAAGCAAACATCCAGCTGGAGAAAATCTTTTCGTCGGTTGCTCCTCGTTTGGTCTCCCAGATTTCAAGGAAAGCGGTTGCTTCTGGAGGTTCTTCTGGAGGCGTTTTTTCACAGTGGCGCGCAATGATTTTGAGCTGCCCAAATTTTACAGGCTTATCCACTGGGGCTTTCAGAGTTGAGAGGCGCCCAGTGACTTTATCAAGGCCCTGGAGGACAACAACATCCTCTGAGACATTTTCTTCTGATGCCATTGCCACCAATGGATTTGACAACCCTAAAATCAGTCCACAGATTGGCAGGATACGGCGATGCCAGTCCATAGGTCTAGGGGCTGGGACTATCATTGTCGGTCTCGTCATCTTGATACGACGATGCCAGCCCATAGGTCTAGGGGCTGGGATTATCATTGTCGGTCTCGTCATCTTTTTTCTTATCTTGGCTAAAGATATATTGTCCAATGAGGGATTCGATGCTGATGGCTGCTTGGGTGTACTTAATTTCACCACCGTGTTGAATAATGTCATCGCTTCCACCCGGAACCAGAGCCAAGTATTTACCGCCCAGCAAACCCTCTGAAACCACTTCTGCCGAAGTGTCCACTGGCAACTTTATGTCAGAGTTAACAGAAATTGTGACAATGGCGAGAAAAGTTGATGGATCAAGAGTCTCTGTCGTTACAGTTCCCACCTTAATACCACTTACACGGACGTCGCTTCCTTTTAGCAGACCATCTACTCGGTCAAATTTTGCGGTTAGTTCATAGGCCCCATTAAGTTTTGCAGCATTTCTGCTTGTATAGGCAAAAATAAGGATAACCGCTGCGATCACAAGAACAATGGCTCCCATAATGGTCTCTAGTAAATTCGTGCGCATAATAGCCTTTCTAATTAGTTGGATTCCAGGGAGTGTAATCTAAAGGGGTGTTTGAGGGCAATACAGGTGGTTTATAGGCAAAAACTGTTCCCGTTAGATTGGGCTGTGGGGGTTTTTGCCACTTGTAACGGATCTCATTTTTAGATGAAGGAGGCTGTTGAATGGTATGATGAAGCCACCCATACCACTGGGGAGAACCCTTGCTTCCTTCGGGGGTGCCATTGTAAATGATCCATCGTTTTGATCTTAAGGCGTTAGGCTTTCGAGGCTGCTCATAGTACTGATTTCCCAGAGAGTCTTCCCCAACCAAGCGGCTACCTCGTAAACGGATGTAAAATTTTGTCAATTGCTGTGTTATGTTTATCATGATAGCTATAACATATACCCTATCGAGAATTATTTCGCTACGGGTTAATTTTTGCTTCGAATTTTATACATTTTATTTTTATTTTCTAAGTATCCCACTATAAACTTTTAAACAAGCCACCGTAATCCGCGACTTTTTTTAAATGTGAGAAAAAAATTAGAGAAATCCACCCTGTCCTTTTATAGCTGTAAAAATCAGGGGTTGTCAACATGTAGTAATTTTTGTAAAAATTTAATCAATATATTGTGTTTTAAAACTAAAATTATTTTTATTATAAACCCTAATTTTTTGGAGATCTACCATGCGCATTGAACGGAAATTCACCTCAGAAAACAAATCGCCCTATGAGGACGTTCAATTCCGCGAAACCACCAGTGAAATTAGAAACCCGGACGGCAGCATCGTTTTTAAGTTGGAGGGGATTGAGGTTCCTAAAAAATGGACCCAAGTTGCCTGTGATATTATTGCCCAAAAGTTTTTCCGCAAAGCAGGTGTGCCGGCCCGTTTGAAGTCAGCAGAGGAAGAGGGTGTTCCACAGTGGCTTTCTCGCCACGAAGCGGACACACAGGCTCTGGAGGATTTGCCCGAAGAAGAGCGTTTTGGAGGCGAGACGTCCTGCCGTCATGTTTTTGATCGTTTAGCGGGGACGTGGACCTATTGGGGTTGGAAAGGCGGTTATTTTACCAAGGAAGAAGATGCCAAAGCTTTTTATGATGAGCTGCGTTATATGTTGTGTCAACAAATGGTGGCGCCGAATTCGCCCCAGTGGTTCAATACGGGACTCTATTGGGGGTACGGTATCAATGGCCCAGCCCAAGGGCATTTTTATTACGACGAAAAGCTGGAGAAGGTAAGAAAGTCTGATTCCTCTTATGAGCGGCCTCAACCCCACGCCTGCTTTATTCAGGGTGTTTCCGATGATCTGGTCAATGAAGGGGGCATCATGGATTTGTGGCTCCGTGAAGCCAGACTCTTTAAGTTTGGGTCGGGGACAGGGTCTAACTTTTCAAAAATCCGAGGCCAGGGAGAAAATCTTTCTGGTGGTGGAAAATCTTCCGGACTTCTCAGCTTTTTGAGGATTGGCGATCGGGCAGCGGGTGCCATAAAATCAGGAGGAACCACTCGTCGGGCGGCAAAGATGGTGGTTGTGGACGTGGATCACCCCGATGTGGAAGAATTTATTAATTGGAAAACAATTGAGGAGCAAAAAGTCGTTGCCTTGGTTGCGGGATCCAAGCTGGCGGAAAAGCATCTCAATGCCATTATGGCTGCGTGTCAAGGTGAAGAAGGTGATACAGAAAAGGTGCTGGATCCGGCCAAGAATGCCAAGTTGAAATCGGCCATCATAGAGGCTCGACAGTCTATGATTTCCGATAATTATATCCAGCGTGTCATCCAGTTTGCAGGCCAAGGATTTAAGTCTCTGAAATTTGAAACTTATAATACGGACTGGGATTCGGAAGCCTATCTTACCGTTTCTGGTCAGAACTCTAATAACTCGGTTCGCGTTACCGATGACTTTTTGAATAAAGTAAAAACCAATGATGATTGGGACTTAAAAGGTCGCATTGACGACAAGACATACAAGACCGTCAAAGCTGGCGACCTGTGGGACCAAATTACTTATGCTGCGTGGTCATGTGCAGATCCTGGGATTCAATTTGATACGACAATTAATAGCTGGCATACGTGTCCGCAAAGTGGTCGGATCAATGCGTCTAATCCCTGTTCCGAATATATGTTTCTAGATGATACGGCGTGCAACTTGGCGTCCCTTAACTTGATGGCCTTTAAGCGGCCTAACTCGGTGGGACTTGAGTTTGATACGGAGGCTTACGAGCATGCCGTTCGTCTATGGACCATTGTTTTGGAAATTTCAGTGGCGATGGCCCAATTCCCCTCAAAGGAAATTGCTCAGCTTTCCTTTGATTTCCGGACCCTGGGACTTGGCTATGCCAACATCGGGGGCCTCTTAATGGCGTCAGGTATTCCTTACAACAGTGCAGAAGGGCGCTCTATTGCGGCGGCACTAGCGTCTATTATGACCGGTGTTTCCTATGCAACTTCGGCAGAAATGGCCAAAGAGTTGGGGCCTTTCGTCCAATACGAAAAAAATGCCTCAGATATGTTGCGGGTTATGGGCAACCATAAGGCGGCGGCCAATGGTAAGACATCTGGCTATCAAGAGCTCAACGTGAATCCGGTTCCTTTAAAAGCAGAAGAGTGCCCGCAAGTAGGCTTGGTCAAGGCGGCTCGTGTGGCTTGGGATCAAGCCTTATCCTTGGGCCAAAAGCATGGATATCGCAATGCTCAGACAACGGTGATTGCACCCACAGGGACTATCGGTCTTGTCATGGATTGCGATACGACGGGTATTGAACCAGATTTTGCCCTCGTTAAGTTCAAAAAGCTAGCGGGTGGTGGTTACTTTAAGATTATCAATCGTATGGTACCAAAGGCTTTAGAGGCCCTTGGATATGATAAAAAGCAGACTGACGAGATTATCCAATATGCCGTCGGTCATGGAAAGTTGCCCACATCATCGGGCAAGGACAAGGTGACCATAGAGGCTCTAAAGGAAAAGGGCTTTACGGATGAGGTTTTACAGAAAATTGAAAAGGCCCTGGAGACGGCTTTTGACATTCGATTTGCCTTTAGTCACTGGGCAGTGGGTGAAGAATTTTGCACGGAGATTCTCGGATTTTCCAAGGAAGAAATTCATAAGAGCGCTTTCGACATGCTGGCATCTCTTGGATTTTCCAAAGATCAAATCGAAGCAACGAACTTGTACTGTGGTGGGACGATGACTTTGGAAGGTGCTCCTCATTTGAAAGAGGAACATCTTCCCGTTTTTGATTGTGCCAGCGCTTGTGGCAAAATCGGAAAACGTCTTTTGCCCGTAGAGAGCCACATTCATATGCTTGCAGCCGTACAGCCTTTTGTCTCCGGTTCTATTTCTAAGACGATCAACATGGCCAATACGGCGACGATCGAAAATTGCAAAGAGGCCTATATGCTTTCTTGGAAGTTGGGCCTTAAGTGTAACGCCCTCTACCGAGATGGGTCTAAGCTTTCCCAAGCGATGGCGACAGGAGTCATGGATTTTGATGAAGGGGCTATTGCTGATCTTCACGAAAAACCCATGGCCGAGAAGGCACAAGTCGTGGCAGAGCGGATCATTGAACGTATCGTGCGCCAATCAGAGCGCAACCGACTGCCCAATCGTCGGAAAGGCTATACACAAAAATCCAGAGTGGGCGGGCACAAAGTTTATTTGCGGACCGGTGAATTCGAAGACGGCAACTTGGGTGAAATTTTTGTGGATATGCACAAAGAAGGTGCCTCTTTCCGGAGCCTAATGAACTGTTTTGCCATGGCCATTTCTTTGGGGCTGCAGTATGGCGTTCCTCTGGAAGAATTTGTGGATGCTTTCGTTTTTACGCGCTTTGAACCTTCGGGCATCGTCGGTGAAAATGATGCTATTAAGATGGCCACGTCGGTGATCGATTATATATTCCGCGAGTTGGCTGTTTCTTATTTGGGGCGCAATGATTTGGCCCATGCCGAGCCTGCTGACTTGCTGCCTGACAGTATTGGACAAGGGAAAGAGGAACTGGAACTTATGTCTGCTGGTGATAAGGTAGCAGATCATGTGAAGCGCATTACCAGCACAGGCTTTGTGCGGAATAGCCTCTATGTGGTTGGCAGCAATGGAAACGGTAGCTCGACGAATGGGAATGGTGCTGCCAATGGTAGCGCGACTAGTGGTGCCGCCAATGGTAGTGCGACAAACGGAAGCCTGACAAATGGCAATGGGGCTGAGACAACCATGGGGACGGCAAGTGTTGCGGCGACAGCCGTAGCATCTGAAGCACAGGCGGCTACATCGGCTCAAGAGTTGCCTCAGGCCCAAGCTGCCCCTCAGGCGGATTCGTTCTATAACAAAGTCAAGGAAGCGCGCATGAAGGGCTTTTCGGGCGATGCTTGCAACGAATGCGGTAACTTTACCCTTGTGCGCAATGGGACGTGCTTAAAGTGTGAAACATGTGGGAGCACAAGCGGCTGTTCTTAAAGTTCTTTGTCACAGCAGATTGAAGGCCCAGTACAGGTTCAAACAAATATAGTTGCGTCCTATTGTGAAACACGCTACCTATAGCTTCGGCAGTTTTGCACCTGTAATCAAGGGGTTTGGTGATTAATGGGAAGAAAGATTTTAGTAACCGGTGTTGGCGGATTTATCGGCTTTCATTTGTCCAAGACGCTTTTAGAGCGTGGAGAACGAGTGATTGGCATTGATAATATGAATGCTTATTATGATGTGAGCGTTAAAAAAGGCCGCCTTGAAATTTTGCAAGGGTACGAGAATTTCTCCTTCAACAAGATAGAGCTATCTAATCGAGAAGACATGACGGCCCTTTGGAACAGGGAAAGCACCAAATCTGCTCCTATTGTCCACGTCATTAATTTGGCAGCCCAGGCGGGTGTCCGGTATTCTTTAGAAGATCCTTATGCGTACATTCAATCCAATGTGATGGGGCATTTGGTTCTTTTGGAACTGGCGCGCCATCAAGAGGGCTTTGAAAAGTTTGTGTATGCGAGTTCCTCTTCTGTCTATGGGGCCAATAAAAAGCTTCCCTTTGCCACGGAAGATCGCACCGATACGCCCATTTCCATTTATGCGGCGTCTAAAAAGGCCGATGAGTTGATGAGCTATACCTATGCCTCATTGTATGGCATTCCGGCTGTTGGGTTGCGTTTCTTTACGGTTTATGGGCCGTGGGGTCGCCCTGATATGGCGGCCTTTAAATTTGCCAAAAATATTTTGGCCGGAGAGCCCATTCAAGTTTATGGCAATGGGGAAATGTGCCGAGACTTTACCTATGTGGATGACATTGTCCAAGGGATCATTGGAGCCCTAAACGTAGACCTACATAAGAAACTCTGTGGTGAAACGCCCCATAAAGTCTATAATTTGGGGAATAACAATCCTGTCCAGCTTTTGGATTTCATTAAAACCATCGAGCGCATTCTGGGTAAGAAAGCCATTATTGATCTTTTACCCATGCAAATGGGAGACGTGCGAAAGACATATGCGGATATCACTGAATCTCAAAATGATCTTGGATATGATCCCAAAACCCATATTGATGAAGGTCTTCAGAATTTTCTTGCCTGGTACCAAGAATTCTACGGGGACAAGCGAACCCTCAAAAACGCTTCCTAGAAAACCTATTTCCCAGTTGTATTTTTTTGTGTTATAATACAAGAAGATGGAACAAAATAAAAATAACTTTAGGGAGCTAAATGCTATGAAAACTCTTAAATTACTATCAGCCGTGAGCGTTGTCGCTCTCTTAGGATTAGGAAGCGCACCAATGGCGAGTGCGAATTTGGAAAGTGATGTCGTTAAAATTTTACAAGACAAAAGTAAGGTTTCTTCATTAGAGGGTGTATTAAGATACAAACCTTCACTTGTGAAAACTATTTTTAACAAAGCGATGGATCATGTTAAAAAAGATCCTACAGCTTTTAGAACCGTTATCAATGAGGTTCTAGGAAAAGATATACCAACAGTGGTTTCTACCTTGGAGACCTCAGGAAATGAAGCTAAGATTGTATCAGTTGTGAAAAGTGAACTTGGTAGCAAGAACGTTAATGGTAATGTAATAACAGCAGCAGTCCAAGCTGTTAAAAATGCATCCCGTCCAAAACAGCTTGATGTTGTTATGGCCCTTTTGAATGATTCTAGCCTCAAAGCAGATGCGGAAAAAGCAGTTATGGGGCTTTTGTCTGGAAGTAATTTAAATGATACAATGAACAAGCTTCTGACTTTATGTGAGACAAACAAAGTTCTTCGCAATGATGTTGCTGAAAAAGTTGCTTCAGTTGCAGCGAAACATGGGATATTAAAGAACGTAATCATTGGTATGGCAGGCTAGCGAGTATAGTTTTTTTATATACCTTATGCAAAAAACCCCTTGGCTATCCAGCTGAGGGGTTTTAATTTGAACAAATGAAAAATGATCTAGTCCAACTTACCCAGCAACAAAATGTTGCCCTCCTTACGCTTCAGCGACCTGAAGCACTGAATGCCCTTTCCAATCAATTGATCCAAGATCTCAACCAAGCGTTAGATACATGTGAACGTGATGAGGCGGTGCATGTTATTGTTTTAACGGGTTCAGAGAAAGCCTTTGCTGCGGGGGCCGATATTCAAGAGATGGTGGATAAAACCACCGCTGAGGTTACGCAAAAGGATTTCATCAAGGAATGGGAACGGATCACCCAGGTTAAAAAACCTGTCATTGCGGCTGTGTCTGGTTATGCTCTGGGCGGGGGCTGCGAGTTGGCCATGATGTGCGATTTTATCTTGGCGGCTGAAAATGCCAAGTTTTCCCAACCGGAAGTGACTATTGGGACAATCCCAGGGGCAGGGGGCACTCAGCGCCTGACTCGGCTCGTGGGAAAGTCCAAGGCCATGGACATGTGCCTAACGGGCCGGATGATCTCGGCCCAAGAGGCCCATGAAATGGGCTTGGTGGCACGCATATTTAAGACTGAAGGCTTTTTAGAGGAAGTGCTTAAAGTGGCCCATAAGATTGCAGGCATGTCCTTGCCCGTGGTGCAGCTCATTAAAGAATCCATTAATGCGGCTTTTGAAATGCCCCTGTCGGAAGGCATTAAAAATGAAAGGCGGCTATTTCATTCCACTTTTGATATACTGGACAGGAAAGAGGGAATGCAGGCGTTTTTGGACAAGAGGCCGCCAAAATTTACGGGGCGCTAATCGTACGGAGATTATCCTAGGAAGCCCATAACACAGGCTTACAAAAGGGATAAAACGGGGAGATGAAATCTATGTCAGGCTTTGATGATCGGGATGGGGTCATTTGGAAAGACGGAGCCTATGTGCCTTGGCGAAAGGCGACGCTTCATGTTTTGTCCCATGGATTACACTATGCCACCTCTATCTTTGAAGGCATCCGTGTTTATGATAGCCGTGCCTTTATGCTGAAAGAGCATCTGGAGCGCTTTTTTAAGTCTGCTGCCATTATGAGCTTAGAGATTCCCTATTCCTTAGAAGAGCTGATGAAAGCCTCTCAAGGCGTCATCGAACGCCAAAAAATCACTGATGGATATTTGCGTCCTGTGGCTTGGCTTGGCTCGGAAAAAATGGGAATTACAAGCCAGGGCAATTCCACCCATGTGGCCATTGCCGTTTGGGAGTGGCCCAAGTATTTTGCGCCTGAAGCCAATGAAAAGGGCATTCGGGTTATGATGCCAAAATGGCGGCGGCCACCGCCCCATTCAGCGCCGGCTGAAGCAAAAGCAGCCGGGATCTATATGCTTGGCCATTTGGCCCGCCGTCAGGTAGAAGAGGCTGGCTTTGACGACGCTCTGCTGTTAGATCACGAAGGTCGCTTAGCCGAATGCACGGGGGCCAATTTCTTTATGGTCAAGAGTGGGGTGATTTATACCCCAAAGCCGGAAAGTTTTCTCGATGGCCTCACGCGCCAGACGGTGATGACCCTTGCTGAGAAAGAGGGCTATGAGATGATCGAAAAGGATCTGTTTCCCAAAGACTTGGATGGGGCTGATGAGCTCTTTATTACCGGAACAGCTGTGGAAGTTACTCCTATTCGGGAAGTGCATGATTATGGCACCTTTCCCGTTGGTCCCGTAACAAAGCTTTTACGGACCCGCTACCAAGAACTGGTGCGGAAGAAGTAGGACAGAGGTCAGAAATCAGAGAACAGAAAGTGAGTTGTGCTCTAAGGCATATCCAGATCCTAGCAACAGCTCTACTGCCGTCTTCCCGGAGCCTAGGAACTCTAGACGAACCGGCGTCTTAAGCCGGTGAGTCCTAGAGTGAGTTGGCATCGCGGGATCCATGGAGCAGAGATCAGCCAACGGAGTTCAGAGCTCAGATGTAATAGCTTATACAAGGCACTTTCTGTTCTCTGAAAACTGTCCTCTGTTCTCTGCTTTTATGGATCCCGCGCTCATAAGGAATTCTAACGCTCGCCTTCGGCTTGCTAAGAATCCCTAATGGCCGGGAAGACGGTTTTTTTCGGCATCTACCCTTCTACCCTCTGACCCTAGATCCGAGATAGAGAAACAAAAAAGCTCTGAGTACGAGGAAATAGCTGGAAAAGGAGAGAAAAAGGGTTACACTCTTTAGGTGAAAACGTAACCCCTTCTTAAGAAATATTA
>Ga0066610_10001478_pt1 | contig 14219 bp, 8 predicted proteins | sample SaaInlV_DNA_165m_FD_60375 | JGI IMG/M metagenome (GOLD analysis project Ga0066610, IMG submission 60375) | Marine microbial communities from expanding oxygen minimum zones in the Saanich Inlet - SI075_LV_DNA_165m | ecosystem: Environmental > Aquatic > Marine > Unclassified | place: British... | reverse complement strand
AGTACCCAAGCCTTCAGCAGTACCCAAGCCTTCAGCAGTACCCAAGCCTTCAGCAGTACCCAAGCCTTCAGCAGTACCCAAGCCTTCAGCAGTACCTAATTCCACAGCAGTACCTAATTCCACAGCAGCACTCAGGCCTTCAGCAGCACCCAGGCCTTCAGCAGCACTCAGGCCTTCAGCAGCACCCAGGCCTTCAGCAGCACCCAGGCCTTCAGCAGTACTCAAGCCTTCAGCAGTACACAATTCCAGGACAGTACCAACAGCCACCAGCGAAGAAAAGTATAATTACTTTTACAATTATTTATACGAAAATCCTCGGGATTTAAATCAGTTTTTACAAAATAAATATAATGAAGTAAATGAATATTTAAACAATAATACTTTTGAAATGGATATTTACAAAGAAAATTTTTATAAAAAATATTTAGATCCGTCATTAATACCACATAATAATATTACAAAATACGAATTTATAAAGGGAAACATAAATGAATTAAAATTAAAAAACTTTTATGATTATTGCAAAAGAAGTACACCAATAGTAAATATTTTTAATAATGCATATAATGTAATTAATAATTGCAATTATATGAAAATAGTCAGTAATAGAAAAAAATATTACGACATTATCGAGGTATGTAATGAAGTATTTACAATAAATAATGAAGACGATAGTATTCGTGGTATTTTATGCAACAAAAAAATACAAGAAACCAGTTTAGAAGATAAATGTATACTATTATCAAATAGTTATGAAATAATTTATGACGCAATAATTGAGTTTAATCATAACTTGACTTTATTTAAGAATATTGAAAGAAATAAAACAATTACAATTAATTATATTGTGCCATCAAATAATCATTATCATTATGCAATGCTATTAAAAAACATAGTATTTATAGAAAATAAATATGGAAACATGAAATATAAAATTAAATTTTATGGATTTAATGAAAATAGTGAATATTCTATATTTATGCATTTAGTACAAAATATATCATGTATAGATGTGGACTTTCAATATATAGAAAATGGTAAGACATTAAACGATGTAATTATTAAACTTGCAGACAACGTTGATATAATGTTTTCGTCAAATGTATTTTTAAACAACAACAATAAATGTGAAAATGCAATACCTATAAATTATATAGTAAACAGTGAAACTTTAGCAAAAAATATTAAAATTAAAATAATCTATAAATAATTTTTTTCTTACTATACAGTATAATATGGTATTAACAGAGAAAGCCGGAATTCAAAGCCTTGCTCTGAACGCACTAAACACACACACCTTGACCTTCGATTCAGCAAAAGTTTATCTTGATTTGTGCGATCCATCTGCATTAGATGCGAACATGAAACTTTTTGAAAAAACTATGCCCGATTCGGGTGATGTTACCTACGACACCACAAACAGCGAGGTCGATTTCAAAACAATTAATGGCGGTACTGCTTCCGTCGGTGTCGCTAACTTGTCTAACGAGACAACTGTGTCAGCCACATACAATCGCGTACTTTTAAATAAATATATGGCTGACTTGGTTCGTGATGAAGATAATAACGCTCTTACAGCTGCCTTGAACAGCACCACTGCTGAAATTGCCAAGGTACGTATTGCGTTAGCATCTCATTTTGCACCTGTTGGATCTTCTATTAATGACTATTTACAGTCATATGAACAATTCCCTGCTGGCAAAGAAATTCGATTCAAAGATGCCGTAGGCGATGTAATCGCATACAAAGCGGCTACCGATGCTCTACCAACAATCCCTGTTGGTGTATATACACCTGGTACTACAGGTACTACAGCCAAGCTCGTATTTTCCGGTGTTGATCTTAGCGCCGAACCATACACAGTCGCCACTTCCACTAATCTTACCACTTTCAAGTTCGCTGGTGCTTCTGCTGCCTCTACTGTTCAATTAACTGTTGCTAGTGGAGTTTCAACATTTGAAGCTGGCGCCAATGGCGCTGTTACTGGTGCTTCTACTGCTGCCGGTAATATGGGCTTAAGCTTTGCATCTTCCTCTTCTACAGAGGCAGTTATTGATGCCACAGGCAGAACTTATGGTGGTGTTGCACTCACAGATCTCTCTGGTACATATACTGCTGGCATCACTGCATCTACTACCCCCTATGCCGACATAGTTGGTACATATACTGCCGGTACTGGTGCAGTAAAAGCAAAGCTCGTAATTCAAGGTGATCTTAGCGTCGCACCATACAATTATGCCACTTCCACTAATCTTACCACTTTCAAGTTCGCTGGTGCAAGTGCAGTCTCTAACGATGTTCAATTAACTGTTGCTAGTGGAGTTTCAACATTTGAACGTACTGCCACCGGCGTTGTTGCTGGTGCTTCTGCTTCTAATGGTACTATGGCCCTCACCTTCGAGGCTTCCTCTGCTACAAAGGCAGTAGTTAATTCTACTGGTGTATTCTTGGCTGCTGCAAAAGCCAAGCTCGTAATTCCAGGTGATCTTAGCGCCGCACCATACAGTTATAACACCACCGCTAGCGCTCTTACCACTTTCAAGTTCGCTGGTGCTTCTGCAGTAACAACTTGTACATTAACTGTTGCTAGTGGAGTTTCAACATTTGAAGCTGCCAACGTTGGCGCTGTTACTGGCGCCACCACATCTGGTGCTATGACCCTCAGCTTCGAGGCTTCCTCTGCTACAAAGGCAGTTGTCGATGCCACTGGTAAATTCTTCACCTCTAATTGGGTGCTTTCTTCTGCAACTAAGATGCCCGAATTAGTCGATACCAAAGTACCCGATACATACTTTTTAGGTGACAATAGTTTAAATGGATCTGTTATACAACCAGCCGTAGGTTATACTACCGCTTTAGGTGCTTACATAGCAGATGAAGATCCTGACGCTGGTAAATACAGAAGTGAAGACATCAAAATAAACGGCACTATTTCTGCAGCTACTGCAAATTTCTTATTACGACTTAGTAGCGGTGATGGCGCTGATGTTTTTAATGCTGCCACCACAACAGAAGAAGAGGTAAAAACAGTTAGAAATGGATTTGTAAAAGAACCTACCTTGACTTCACTCGTAGCATCCGGTGTTGGTGATTCCATATCAAAAAATGTAATTGCCGGATTAGATGGTTTTGGTGCCTATGCCGAAACTATTGGTTTTACCAATGCAAATTTTCAGGCATGGGATGATGCTATGGTAGTCGCTCAAAACCCAAACAGTGAAGTGTATATTTATTCCGCTAGTAATCAATACAGAGCTAAAACTCAATCACATGATAATACCCAATATGCAGCCGCAAAGGTACTTGCCGCTGAGAAAGCATTGGGTTCTAATGGTCCCACAACTGTTGCTAACGTAGAGCTTTACGTTGGAACAAGCACCGTCGTCGTAGAAAGAGCTGATGCCATCACAGGTTGGGTCGAGGTCTCAACCATCAAAGCGTCAGAATTATATATGCGTGCAGAAAATAATTACGTACCATCAACAAAGCTTACTTCAAATACATTTACCAAAGACGATATTGTAGACTTAGCAAAATCAAAGGGTATTACACTAAGTATCGACGGTAGTGGTGGAACAATCAAAACTTTATTCACCGAAATGGATGAAGCGAATGAAACAACTCTCGCTGAAAATGCTTTGGAAAGTTATAATACCGGAGAAGAATCAATACTCAGTAAGGTAGCTTCATATGCATTGAGTGAATCGTTAGCCACCACTGCTGGTACTACCAACATCACAAAATTAACGGGTTTAATCATGGGTGGAGCTTCTTCTCAGGTTAACACTGGTCAATTTACATTCACAGATCAAGGTTGCTTAGTGGCTGCTGCTATTGATATTCTTGATAACGTTAATGGTTTTGCACCATTGGCAAACGAAGCTGTTATGAAGGCCATAGCAAAGAGTGGTTTACTTAGAAAGGAAAATAATCAAAATGCATTCCATCCACTCGCAGGTATACGATTTGGTGCAAAATCTGTTTCTTCCACTGGAAACCTGAATGATTTTGCGGTGCCATCTAAGGGTGTTTCGGGAGCAACCTGGGCAAACGTAGGACTGGATGAACAAGTAAATTTAGTCGGTAAAATATACAATAACATTATTGAGAACAGTGGTCTTAATTTTAATGCCGCCGAAAAGGCACATTTGATTGATGACTTGGTTGAAGATTTTGTTGGTTCATCTGCTCTTAGCGCAGAGTATTTAATGCAACTTGATCAATATTTAGACCAAGATGTTAAAGACGAATTACTTAAGGAAAAGGGGACGGGTCTTATGCGTTTAGAAGCCGCTCCATTGAAATTGAGTGCCATGATAACCAAAGTCAATGACACAACCCTCACCATTGCAGATAGAAAGAGATGTTTAGGTGCTACACGTGTATTAGCTTTTGAATTTTCGGAACTTAACGCTTCGACCACCCCTGGTACAGCTCTCACCGCACCCGCAAGCAACACTATTACAAGCATTGCATCAATTGCTCCAAAATTAGATGCTGCAACTGCTAAAGCTACATTAGAAACATTACTTGAATTCGGTGGCCTTAGTCAAAATGATCTTGAAGTATTTTTACAAGCATTCTATGATCTTGGTCTTCTTGACAATATGGAGATGAATACTCTTGAGCTTTCTGCTTTCTCACCCAGTGATTTTACAGAGGCACTTGCAGGTGTAATGGCCAACGAAGCATCAAACCTTACCCAGTATGGTGCTTCTGCTAATGCCACTTCCAATGTGAATGAAATGACTGCTTCATACTCAAATCGCGTAAGAGGAATAGCATTAAATTTTATGCCAGCAATGAACCATCCCGCATTCAATCGTACCGTCTTTATTAGTGATATTAATGGAACAGCAGCAGCAGACTTATTTAATGCACAAATGGTTGCATTAGACGCATTTTCTGGTAATGAAAGATACATTAGTCCTGATCTTGCTCAGGCTTTGACACTTGATGGCTTTGACGATGCGGTGTTGAACAATGGACGTTTTCTTCAGGACGTGAAGGTGGGAAGAGTAATTAAAGGATCTGAACCAACCACCTACATTGATTAAATAAATAATATAAAAAATCATAAATAATATAAATAGTATAAAATTTATATTATTGAAGTAATAATAATGTCAATAGATCAAGTAGGGCACATAGCCCCCAATGCCTTTTGCCACACTTTTCAAAAGTGTATTAAAGTGTATTTTGCAACACTTTTCAAAAGTGTATAGAGACACCCACATCATATATGATAACATGGAACTCCCAATAACAGAATTGTTCGCGTCGTATGATTACCATAAAAACGTCAAACACCAATACACAAAGTCAGGACGCGAATTAGAATATTATAGTTATAATGTGGAGACCAATCGAGTAGCCGTTCCACTCATCAATAAAGAAGCAACATATGTGGCAAGAATCCAACAAGATAAAGTAGTCAAATTTCTAACCATGCACTTGGAAAACAATAAAAAATATTTATTGCAATAAAATATTGCAAAAATGTATCGTAGAATGTATCGCTAATTTCTCCAAAAAAAAATGAGAAATGTTTTACTGACCATGCATATCTTAAATCATAACAAAGTACTTACGTACGTAGAATAAATTCAAAATGTATAGCCGTTTCATTAATCATGGAAATTTAGTTGATCATGCATATCAACGCAAAGGTGTAGACTGGTGTTTAGTGCAAGAGGCAGGGTTCCGCCCCTGCGAGACGGTCCAACCGTTGAAAAACGTAGTTCCAGCCCTGCCGCAGGCACAAGCAAAAGGCGCCATTCTCGCAGATGAGATGGGTCTCGGTAAAACCATTACCATGCTCGCCACCATTGCCCTCCATATCAAAACCCATAAGATAACACTTGTGATAGTCCCACCGGTTCTGATCGAACAATGGGCCAATCAATCAACCACCATACTTGGACACACACCTTTTGTCTTTCATGGTGCTCATAAAAAATACATAGACGCCATTCCAGAAGACACCCATATAGTCATCACCTCGTATTCCACAATGACCCACCCAGTCATCGCCAATCAATATTGGGACCGTATTATCTTCGATGAAGCCCATCACATGCGCAACCCCAAGACCCGGAATTTCAAATCCGCATCAAAACTCAAGACATCATTCAAGTGGCTTCTAACAGGAACGCCAATTCAAAATAAACGTAAAGACCTTTATAGCCTCTTTACACTTATGAACATTCCTCGGGAAACATACATGGTCGAAGAAAATCGACACGCACTCCTTCGGCAATACATGTTGCGTCGTACAAAAGAGAGCGTAGGTTTAGCCAAAAACATGCCCCGATTACATCATCATCAAGAGACGATAAAGTGGACGGATCCTGTAGAAAAGCAAGAATCAGAGCGCATCCATGAGCTTCTTGCATTTTCCAAAATTAAAGGCTCACCCTCAAATGCACCCTCAAATGCACCCAATGCCAATACATTGGCGAATCTTCCACCCATAGTCCTGCTAATGAAAGCCAAGCAGATGTGTGTTATGGGTACATGCAGCAGGGTTCCGCCCCTGCGAGACGGTGGAAATGAAGCAGGTCCAAGCACATCCGGTCCAAGTGCAGAAAATGAAACCAACTCAGATCCATTCGTCGCAGGGGGTCGAAACCCCCAAACATTCGTCGCAGGGGGTCGAAACCCCCATAGAAACCCCCATAGTAAGATGTCAACAGTCATCAAGCGTATCGTAAAAAATCAAGACGCAAGCACTAAGAAGTTGGTATTTTGCCACTTCCGAACTGAAATGGACATACTGGAAGAGCATCTTGTGCAAAACAATATTCGCACAGCCAAGATAGATGGCAGAATATCTTCTCAGAAAAAGCGAACAAAGATAATGGCCGATACAAGAATCGAGGTCCTCATTCTCCAGGTACGAGTAGGCTGCGAAGGTCTCAATCTACAATCGTATTCCGAAGTGTATTTTGTAAGCCCTGCCTGGAATCCTTTTATAGAAGACCAAGCCATTGCCAGATGCCATCGCATAGGACAAAAGAAGCCAGTGAATGTATATAGATTTTATATGGAAGGTTTTGACCAAGAACAGCCAACCTTCTCCCAAGACATGTATTCCTCTCAAGTGCAAGAAACGAAAAAAAAATTAGAAAAAGAAATAATATCATTATCTGAATAAATGTATATAACAAAAAACAAGCAAATAAAAAAGAAATAAAAAAGAAACAAACCTCTTTTTTATTCGATAAGCATATATATAAACCCATCATTCGTCGCGGGGGCCGAAACCCCCCACCGAAACCCCAACCGAAACCCCAACCGAAACCCCCACCGAAACCCCCAACGAAACCCCCACCAATTCATTCGTCGCAGGGGGCCGAAACCCCCAACGAAACCCCCGCCCCCCGTACTCTACTGGCCTGTTGTTCTTCCATGATATCCTGGATATAATCATTCGGATTCTCTTGGTGTTTACCCATCCAACTAAAAAACTTCATCCGACCCTTATTTTTATGATTTACGTCGTCTCCGTAAAAAGAAACATCATCATGCTCAAAAACAATTAATTTATATAAAAACGGATTCACCTTCTCAGGTTCTATAATATTCAATCGACAACATGGAATCATTTCAAGCCAAGGATAAAATAAAACCCGAATCCAATGTTTTTTCTTCAAGTTCGCATTTAAAATCTCGCGTTGAAACATGCGATCAATCTGTGAAAAGGCCGTAGTAAGAAACAAAATCGTATCCACGCATTCCTTTTTATTCTTATATAAAACAGACACTCTATGAGACAATTTCCGAGTGGTAGTATTCTGTATTTCCATGTCCCGATTTTTCTGAAACGCATTAATAAAGCGAAGTTCGTTTTTGATTTCCTTCAAGTTGGCAATAATTTTCGTCCGGTAATCAGATATTTTTTTAATCAATGTAAAAATATTCGTATTGTATATGATTGGATAACGATAACGAATCTGGCGAGGTATTAAGAATTGATTCGTCTCCTTTATTTCTTTTATTTTATCCTCAATAATTTTAATCTCTTCTCGTACTTTATTCATGAGTTCATTTTGTTTCGACATTTCCTCGTCAAAACTAATTTTGCGTTCATTATCATCTGTGCATTCCTTATAATTACGCTCAGTGCGCATGAGTTTATTTTTATGTTTCAATACGCTTGCCTCACTAAATAATAATGTGTTTCCAGAGAGAAATTCAATCTGAGTCTGTATTTTATCATATTGATGTGATGAAATTTTATGCGCTTCAGATGCGGCATCCAGTTTTAAATAATTGACAATCGACAATAAAAAAGCAGAAAAAGCATTCAAAGTCGCAATAATGAGTGAACCATAGTAAAGGTGGTCGATAGACCCGGCCAATACCGAGCATGTTACAGAAATAAAAATAGTAGGCAACATGAGACAATTCAATCGCACAGATGTAAAATGACTGGATTCCATATATAGTATTTTTTGACACCGCAGATAGCTGGCGATAATATCCAGATGCGCCGAAGTGCGCGATACGACATCGGTTTCGAATTGTTCATCTATTTTATCACGCACGGCCGAAAATTTCACCTTTTGATAACGAATCCTCTTGTTATTAAATAGCGCTTCTGTTAAATTGTCCGGCGTGTATAAGTGTCGTTCATTGTTCCCAATAGCATATTCAGTATCATCAAATGTATCTTTTGATAAATCGTCTGAATAGGAATCACTATATTCGCTACCACTCTCGTGTCTATCGTTTTTAATAACTCGCCGAATACCTTTTTCTAAATCAACGCCTACAATATCAACGCCTACAATATCAACCTCAATGGCGTTACTATTATTTATGCCATTGTTACTTATGCCAGCATTAGTATTTATGCCAGCGTTAGCATTTATGCCAGCGTTAGTATTTATGCCAGCGTTAGCATTTATGCCAGCGTTAGCATAAGCAGCATTAACATAAGCGCCAGTATTAGAAAATGTTTCATCCAATGGTATAGGAAGTAAATCCTTCATTTTCAAATTAATACGACCCTTCTTTTGTTTATCCATTAAAAAAACACTTTATAAATATATTCTATTTTTTTCCAATTACACAGTAGACCCAATTACACAGTAGACCCAAATCCTCCAGCACCTAAAGTTCCTTTTTTGCAACACTTTTTTAAAGTGTAATCCCTAAATCCCCCAAAGTATCAACTAATTCCACATAAAATGGTTTCAAGTCCCCCATACAAATCTGGAAATATCTATCATTTACCTGAATATGTACACCGTTTTCAACATCAGCACTGCTGCAAGCATCATGAGCCCTGCGGCCAGCAGCACCAGCACCAGCACCATCAATAGCCCTGCTGCAAGCATCATGAGCCCTGCGGCCAGCAGCACCATCAATAGCCCTGCGGCAAGCAGCACCAACCAGGTCAACGGCCGCAATCAATTCGCCTCTATATCCAGAGTCAATAATTCCCACACTATTGCTCATGCGCATATTCGATTGACTAATACTCGAGCGAGGAAATAAATAGTATGCCAATGGTTTACCTGATTCAATATCATACGCAGCAGCCATCACTCCGAGTGGAATTTTATTGTTCAGTTCATTTTCTCTATATAATATGCGCTCAGATGGTTGCAAAATATCAAACCCAGAATCTGGGTGAGAAGAATCGTTTAGCCTCGCGTTGTGTGCAGCCACCCGCTTCTCATATTCCTCCCGCAAAACGGGATCAATAACATACATTTTGCATACAGATTTTGAAGCACCCATGTTAAATCCACTCATTCATTAAATGATATATATATAAGTATACAAAATCAATGTGTCAATTTTATAATAATCTATTTTATCAGCCCTGTGGCGAGCATACAGCCCTGCGGCGAGCATACAGCCCTGCGGCGAGCATACAGCCATGTGGCGAGCAAAATCAATAAAACAAAAAATGAAGATATATTCTATAAATACGTAATCATCATGTCCCATGCATTACCATTCAAGTCTCATGAACACGAGTCGTTTTCCAAGTCATCCCCATATTTACTTACATCAAAGGATTATTACTATGCCTCGATGGCTGCCAATGCGGGACATGAGTCGACAATGATAAGTAAACACGGGTGTGTCGCTACATGTGGAAGCGGTCATCTACTCGCAACAGCAACCAATTGTATTCGCTCCTGTTCCAAGGAAGGTTTTCTTGGAGATCAGTGTTCATGTCATGCCGAAATTCACGCCCTAAGAAAATTATATTATTCACATGTATTGCCGTCATTCCAGACGAATAGGAAACGTTTAGTCTTTTATAACGGAAAAAAGATGCGATCTTTTTATAGTAAAATAACCCTATATGTGGTTCGCGTGGGGAAAAATAATGAATGGTATGATTCATCGCCATGCGAACAATGTGCGAACGTTTTAAAATTGTTAAACGTCAAGCGAATAGTTTTTACCAATAAGGACGGTCTTCTTGAAAAACACAATCCTAAATACTATAATACGAGTTTCACGACGACCGGAAATATGCACATTAAAGACAAGAGTTTATCTACCCAATATAATTTTCAGGCAAGACACCGGCGGCTTGAGCTTCTTGCCAAGTATCATAATTAACATCGCATCCGGCAGCAACACCTTGATTATGAACCAAGTTCATTGGGAAGTGTTGTTTATCGGGTCCAGATGGTAAGCAATTGCGTTTTGCGGGACCACCAGTCGTAATATATTGTTCTTGCGACATGGCTGGTTGATTGAAATTTTTCGCATAGGGTTTATATACCACTTTACGACCGCCGATGAAATAAGAAGCAGCTTTTGGATTTCCAGAACATTCGTACACGTCCTCCCCGGTCCCAGCACCCGCATCATAATTACCACAAGACCCGCTATTTTGCAAGTTCGTAAATACACACGAGCCATTTTTCTGTGTTTTTTCTCGCACATACAAGCCCTGATCTGTCGTAGATACATAACTGCTATTACCTGGTTGAGTCCAAGAATACGGATATTGACTATTAAGTACGACTCTGGGGCATATATAATCATCATCATATGCGCTCCATTTGCGTTCATAGCGCATATCAAGCATACCTCTGGTGTTTACAGAGGAAGGTTTTATTATTTCGGGATCATTCGTGCAACAAGAACCGGAATTGCTTACAGTTTTGTCATATATACCACAACATCCACCACTACCCATGGGTAAGTTTCCGCGGAAGGGAGTGCGAGAAACATTGGAAACCCTCCTAAATCGTCCAACACCACCTACATTACGATGACCACCATTTAATGAAAACCCATTTTTTCCAATACCAGAAATAGGATCAACTCGTGGATTATGTCGTGAATTTCGTTTTAAACATACTATACTCATTGTTATCTATATAATGTTATTAGATAATAATGCATGTTTTCCTATTGTATAAAAACTTCTATTATGTATTGTCCAATGAAGCCATCGTTATTTACATCACTATCAACGCTTAAACTTATGCCTTGATCACTATTAATGTTCCAATAAGAAATGGAATTATCATCAACACTTTTTAATAATTTAAATGGAATATATGTGGCGGCTAATTCATTTTTGATTTTTTGTGCTTCAGAATCGAAATCCGCTTCGGATATAATAATATAAGTATCGGCACTAGTTTTATTTATGTTTATAAATTTATTTAATAAAGACAATATATTTGTTAAAGCATATCTATCTGAAAATATGCTAACAGATTTTTCAAAAATTTTATTGTAAAATAATAAATCGGTTAATGTCATTTTGTTTGAAACATACAATATTGATTTATTTTTGATATAATTTCCAATATTTGTAAAGTATGTATTTAATATACTTGATGAAATAGAATTGTTTGATAATGTGTATTGAAATTTTTTATTAGTTGCATTTTCAATATATTCTGAATTACAAATAAAATATAATCTATCATCATTAACATTAATATATACACCAAATTCGGTACTAAACATGTACGTATCTTTAGTATTATTAAGTAATAAATAGTTATTGTTATCCATTTTATAGCAAAAAAATAATGAACTTACCACGTCGGTATAAGTATATTCACCTTCTTCTAATATTAAACTATTACCTATATAGTAATCTTGAATATTTTCATCATAAATCTGAACATCTAACGAGCATGAACTGACACTTATATTTACATCGCTACTCACATTACCGATCGCTTCAATACATATCTGCTCAGAATTAAATTTTTTGACACTATTTTTTTGTGTTAAAAAGGTCATAGTATAAGTTCCGATACTTGGTATACTATTTTTTTCCATGGAATAAAAAACATCCGTTTTATTAATAAATGTTTTAATACTTGCATAAAAAAACCCTGGTGGGCCGTTCATTTCGTCAACCTCAAACGTGAGAACATATTTTATTAAATTCGTTAAATGGCTAATTTCACTTGTTGAAAATCTATTACATATTGTCATATAAGCTTGTTCTCCTGTGGACATGGTTTCATTTTTAAGTACGCTCATTGTAAATCCACCATCACCCGTGCGTGTTGGAATTTTATCACTAATTGCGTCAAGAGACCCGGCTCCAAATAGTTCCTGTAAATATTTTATATTATTTGCACTATATATCTTATCTTTTTCATTTTCAATATAATATTGTTTAAAATCTTCTGTACCCATTAACACGCGATAATATAGGTCTTCATCACTTGAAGTATAATTATCAGTGGATTCATCAAAGTTATAAAGAGTATTAGTACTATAATTTTTTATAACATTATTTTTCACCAATAGTAAACTATCATTATACTTATATAATCCATTATCAAGTGTATTAATAGCTGGAAATTTTGACACTTTTGTAAATACAGCGTTTTTTAACGACAAGTCTCCCTTATGATCAGAAATAGTAACCTCATTGCCCGTATCCGCAATAGAATATTTCGAACCAAGCCATGCTTTATGTTCCTGTGAAGAAACTCCATATACTCCTTCTTTTTGATAAGTTAATATTCCTTTAGTTTTTGAAATACCATTATTAAAAGAAGTCCATAAGACTTGGTCATTAATACTTAATTCATTTCCGTAATTGTAAACAAGGTTCATGTAGTGATTTGACGTAGCTTGTTTCGATTCAACATAATGAAAATTAATATACTTCCCCATTAACGCATTATTAGCATTAATAGATGCAATAAATTGATCATAGTTTATGTATCCGTATCTTATTAAATTATTAACACTAATATTATTTTTAGTAGAAAGAAATTCATTTAATGATATGGCTACTTTAGGTTCTGTTGTAATAATTTTATGATTCTTAATTTCACCTCTCAAGAAACGATTGCCATCAGAGCTTAAAATATAAATACTACCGATGGTACTATTTTTAAATGATAAATCTCCATATGTAATATCACTATGCGTTATTAATGTATCTAATTGTATAGATTTAAACGCACCTGCTAAAATATCCACAGTGCTTGTAGGAATTATTAATGAAAGTTTCAATTTTTCAGATATTGAGCCATATGAATAACCAACGAAAGCGTTTTGGGAAATGGTCTTTAGACCATAAGGTAAAAATAACTGGCTATATTTAGATGACAATTTCTCTAAAGATCCTACGCCAATTTTTTTTATTGACTTATCCAATATAATAGGATCAGCTCGTTTACCCTCTGGATATTTAACTATAGTACTTCTATCAATGTTATATAATATACCTTCGTTTGATGAATAATTTTTATTATTAGAATCAACAAGTATATGTTCTAAAGTTGGTATATTTCGAAAAGCAAAGTTGCCAATGTTTTGAGTAGTTGATGGAATAAGAATAGATGTTAGTGATGTATTTTCAAAAGCCCGCTCGCCAATAAATTTTACATTAGAATCGTCTGTAAATATTATACTTGATAAATTAAACGACATATAAAATGCTCCTGGCAGTATTTCATCAATATTAGCACCTAATTTAACATCTTTTATATCAGCTACATCAACATAAGTACTTAAATCATCATAACCAAGTTTTATTTCTACAGTAAACTCGATAAGTTTACCAGCGGTTGTTGTTATTGAAACATTGGGAATTGATGTTTTTAATACGGTAGATTCTATTTTTCTTGATAAGGGAGATTCTATTTTTCTTGATAAGGGAAATGGAGCGCTTATTATATTTAATTTATTAGATAGCGTATTATCTACAAAGTTTTTAAAAATTCCAAATGACATTTATATAATATATATAT
>Ga0066610_10001473_pt1 | contig 14288 bp, 10 predicted proteins | sample SaaInlV_DNA_165m_FD_60375 | JGI IMG/M metagenome (GOLD analysis project Ga0066610, IMG submission 60375) | Marine microbial communities from expanding oxygen minimum zones in the Saanich Inlet - SI075_LV_DNA_165m | ecosystem: Environmental > Aquatic > Marine > Unclassified | place: British... | reverse complement strand
GGAAGAACTTACTGCTGCTAAACAACAAACTGAAACTAAACTACAGGCTCAAGTGGAAGAACTTACTGCTGCTAAACAACAAACTGAAACTAAACTACAGGCTCAAGTGGAAGAACTTACTGCTGCTAAACAACAAACTGAAACTAAACTACAGACTCAAGTGCTAGAACTTACTGCTGCTAATGATGCTAAAGATAAACTAAAGGCTCAAGTGGAAGAGCTTACTGCTGCTAAACAACAAACTGAAACTAAACTACAGACTCAACTGCTAGAACTTACTACTGCTAATGATGCTAAAGATAAACTAAAGGCTCAAGTGGAAGAGCTTACTGCTGCTAAACAACAAACTGAAACTAAACTACAGACTCAAGTGCTAGAACTTACTACTGCTAATGATGCTAAAGATAAACTAAAGGCTCAAGTGGAAGAACTTACTGCTGCTAAACAACAAACTGAAACTAAACTACAGACTCAAGTGCTAGAACTTACTACTGCTAATGAAGATCAACTAAAACTAAAAGAGGAAGAACTTACTAAATTAAAAGCTGATAATCAAACTCAAGTAGAAAAACTTACTGCTGGGCATGACGCTAAACTGCTAGAACTTACTACTGCTAATAAAAAACTTACTACTGATGCTGAAGCTAGAGTGAATGAACTTACTGCTGCTCAAGAGCAAGCTGTAGCTAAACTTAATGCTGGGCATGACGCTAAAGTTAAAGAGATTACTGATGCTCAAGAACAAGCTGAAGCTAGAGTGAATGAACTTACTGCTGCTCAAGAACAAGCTGAAGCTAGAGTGAATGAACTTACTGCTGCTCAAGAGCAAGCTGTAGCTAAACTTAATGCTGGGCATGACGCTAAAGTTAAAGAGATTACTGCTGCTAATGAAGATCAACTAAAACTAAAAGAGGAAGAAATTGGTAAATTAAATAATCAATTAGAAGATACTAATTATAATATTGAAGGTCGAATAGTTGTAACGGTGGCTGAGAGCTTGCTTGAAAAAGATCATGAAATACAGGGCCTTAAAGACGAAATAGAGAATCTTAAGCATGAAAAAAAGGAGCTTAATGGGAGTAATACAAGTAAAAATAGTAATTTAACATCAGCGGGTATATTTAGCAATCATAATAGACTGAATAGAGAATCTCTAAAGGCAGCAAGCGTTAAAGCAAAAAGCACAAGAAGTAACGCCTCATCTGAAAAACTTGATGAAGATCAACTAAATAATGCAGCATCAGTAACTAGTATACAACTTGATGTAACTGCAGTCAATAACGCTAGCACTGATGATGGCTTCAGTCTTTCAAGTAATTCTTCTGTAGCCTCCGACGTCTAATATTAACTAAATAATAAAAGAGAAAACCATGCAAACTAGAACCCACGAAGAAACAATAGATAAATTTCTAGCTATGATTACCCCGGAGGCAAGAGATCAACTAAAGAAAGATCTAACTTCAGCTTTAGCTAGAGCAATTAGTAAATTAATATCAGAAGATGGCTATGATAAAAAAAGCCATGAACAGCAAGATCAGTTATTAGCAGCCAGACTGTATAAAATGTTACCAGATAATGATGATAAGAAGGCCTTATGGAAAATAAGATCCAAGTTCTACGGTCTTCCAGGAACACAAACTGGGAAAGACTGGTATGGAAAGATAACAAGACTTTGGGGCTGGGGAAATAGAACAACAAACTGGCATGGCAGAGTAATGAGAGCATTTGCAAGTAAAATAAAAAAAGAAGCAGAAGAAATAGAAATACAAAGTAACCAAACCCCAGTTGAAGTTTTAAGTGAGGGGGCTGTAAATATAAACCCTGATGCCGCAAGTACGATGCCCCAAAGTAAAACATCTCAAAACCAAGTGGAAAAACATCCGCTAAAACAGAACTTGCATGAAAGGAAATTGGAAGAACAAGTGCAAAAAACTGCCGAAGAAAAAAAAGAAATGAGTAAAATAGAAGAATTTATGGAAGATGCCAACACGGTGGCTGAAATAACAGCTAAGCTTACAGAAATAATTAATAATCAAGCAAATATACTAAAACCAAGTAATAACAAAGATGCTAATGCCAGAGCTTTTATTGCAAAAATATCAGGCTATAAACAAAAAACTATAGTCACAATAATTAATGAGTGGCATAAATCTTTTGAAGACGTGTCTACTGCTTTGACTGTAGAAGTTGATCTAGCTTCGCTAGCTACAAAGGCGGAGGAAAAAGCAATAGAAGATATACCAAAAATACTGCAATCATTTATAAATCCCAAAAACACTACAGAAACAGATTATCCGTATGATATATTCTTAAGCAAATTAAGCGCTGAACTAATTGCCAGCACTATCTATGATGATATAGGCACTACTGAGGATAGAAAAAAACATAGGACCACATTACGTGATACATTCAGAATTATTTCGGGATGTTCAGTGATAAACCCCAGTGACAATAATTCTCTAATGAAAACTTATGCAGAAAAAATTTCTAAGGATATAGTACCAACTCCTGATAATCGAAGTCTAGCTAGTATAGTCTCTACAAGCATGGCACAATGTACGCCTAGAAGCATACTCAAAAACTGCACTGAAATTGGAAAAATTTTAGAGAAAAAAGTAAAGGGTTTGTCAGAACAAGAAAAAAATGAGTTAAAAATAAAAAGGCTTAACGTAACAGGAACCACTAGCGCTGAAGATGGAAAATCAAAACATGAAAAATTAATGGTTTGCCCTTTAACGCCTATCCGTGATGGAGATGAAGAGCAAGTGGACTCCCCGTCATTTAAGGTAGAATATTCAGGCGAATCTACCAAGTTACGAACTGTTGGAATATTTCCTGCTATCTCAGAAAAAGAAAACACAGAAAACCATGAATTAGATGCAGCTGCTACAAAAACAGGAATACTTGTAGAAGCTTAAAATTAAGAGTAACATCTACAGTAAAACTGGCTAAATTGTTTTTTTAAATGAAAAGGATTTAAAGATGGGAAAAGAACTTCATGTAGATACAAAACATTATGATTCGATTGAAGACGACGACACCAAGTCCATTAGCCAAGCCTTACTACGCTTTAACTTAATTATCAGCAGCCTATATCTTCTAGTATTAGTTGCGCTGCTAATACCAATAACTCAAGCTACTCTAGCGACAATATTTCTGCTAGTGGGCGTAACAGATATTATTTTAACATTATCAATGCATGAGCATCTCAACATTTTTTCTAATGACTTAAATCTTACCCAGCAACATGAAATTTACGCCATAATACTCAAATCCCTAATAGTTACAACTACCACTTTGGCTATAGTCTATTCCCAACCTTTTTTAGCTTTGAGCTTAGCTCAACACCTACCAGTGTTATCTAGCTACATTTTCTCATTTAGCTACGTGCCCTACATATTTAGTGCGCTGCTATTGACAGCTGATCAAAGCTTTAGATACTCAATAGGAAATAACAATACTTCTGGAACTACAAGTAGAAGTCTGATACCTGGTAAACATGAATCAATTAGTGCGCTGCCATTAACAGCTGATCAAAGCTTTAGATACTCAATAGGAAATAACAATACTTCTGGAACTACAAGTAGAAGTCCGATACCTGGTAAACAAGATGAAGATACTAAGCTGTAATATTTTAATTGACCGTCTTTCACCAAAAAAACACCCATGGGAGAGCAGGAGAAGCACGTGCATCGATACAATAACAAATGAAAACGCTGACATAATATGCCACCAAGAAATGAGCTATGCTCAACACCTAGAGTTTAAAAATGCCCTGCCAGATCACACGGCAATAGATACTAATATTAACACTAATAATGATCCACTAAATTGTATTTGGTATAAAACAAATAAATTTGAGCAAACTCAAGTCTTTCATCTGAGTCTGCCAAACTCTCTTAAACAACAAGACTCACCAAAACGTCTACGACGTTACTTAAATGGTATAAAACTTTTAGATATTGCATCTAATCAAGAATTTGTAATACTTAACACTCACTTAAATTATGAATGCGAAGAGCTCGTGCTGCTACAAACCAAAAATATAATAAACTACATTAACACAACATTTACTCAAGTAACTAAAATAATATTAGCAGGAGATATGAACCATGAGCATGATAGCAATATCATGCAAAAATACTTTACAGCTAACCTAAGTGATAGCTACAAAGACAAGCATGGCAATAGTTATCCTGGTCCTAGTTTTCATTCTTTTAAAAGCTCATATAAAAAACAATCTAAAGTCGACTGGATCCTCACAAAAAACCTCAGCAAGCAAATTATAAACTCTACAGTATTAGACAATATAGCCCCTGAAAATTGTGGTAGCGACCACTTTTTTATTAGTGCAGAAATAAAATTATAACGGAAACAGATAATAAACAATGATTTATCTTTATTTTACGCTAGATTTCTACGCTATATGCAGGCATAATACTATTTTTGACAAGGTAGATTAATATGCAATTAGAAAAAGTCCTCGAGATTTTAAATCAACATAAAGCAAGGGACATTACAACTTTAAATATAAAAAGTTTAACTGATATGGCCGACACTATGATTGTCTGCACAGGAACTAGTGCACCTCACATTCAAGGTATATCAAAAAAAATTGTACTAGCTGCTAAGCAACCAAATCAAAAACCGCCACATGCTGAAGGTGAAGAAAGCGGTGACTGGGTCTTAATAGATCTAGGTGATATCATTGTTAATGTTATGAAGCAAGAAGCACGTGAATATTATAATCTAGAAGAACTCTGGCAAGAATAGTGCAATGCATTAATATAATCAGTGTTGGCCATAAGTTACCTGACTGGCTCCAATCTGGCTGTGATAAGTATCAAAAAATATTAAACAGCAGCTATAAAATAAATAATATATCTCTACAAGCAATTTCTGCAAAACTAGATCAAAAAGCACGTCAAATAAAAGAAAACGAACTAATCTTAGCTAAAATACCAGCACAATCATATATTATAGCTCTAGATGAAATTGGTAAAAAAATATCAAGTATAGATTTTGCAAAAAAAATTAATAGCTGCTTTCAAATGTCACAAAGTATAACTTTTATCATAGGACCTACAGATGGCCTAAGTGGTGAAATAAAAGCTAAAGCTGATTATATATTATCACTTTCCAGTTTAACTTATACTCATGATATGGTTAAAGTTATTCTACTTGAGCAAATATTTAGAGCTCATTGTATAAATACAAATCACCCGTATCACAGGGCCTAATAAATAAGATTATCCAGGCTATTCTAATTTAACGAGCAATAGATGTTTTATAAGCACAAGTTTTTAAAAAATCATATACACGAAAAAGCTCTATTACAACAGCGCTTAGCTGTACTGAGCATAATTATACTTATAGCTACACTAGCCCTGCTTGCAAGATTATTTTTCCTCCAAGTTGGTCAATACGATAACTACAGTAAAAAGTCTGATAATAACCAATATAAATTAGAACCAATAGCCCCTAAAAGAGGAATTATTTATGATAGAAATAGAAAAGTACTTGCAGAGAACATACCAGCACACCGCCTTGAAATCACTCCTAATAAAAGCAAAAATATTGATTTGACACTCACAAAACTAAGTAAAATATTAAATATTGACCAAACAACAATAAATGCATTTAAAACTGAGTTAGAGTCAGGCTCTAAAAATAAAGTAATACCACTTAAAATGAAGCTGTCTGAAAAAGATATAGCGAGATTTTATGTCGACAAATATAGGTACCCAGAAGCTGAAATTAAAAGCTATCTTATAAGAAGCTATCCAAATAAAGAAATAGGAGCCTCAGTTTTAGGATACGTAACTCATATAAATAGCCTGCCAACTGATGATGATGAACGCTTTATATATCAAGTAAATCCATTTAAAGGAGTGATTGGAGTTGAGAGTTCATATGAACAAACTCTGCGTGGCATCCCAGGATATAAAAAACTAGAAGTAAATGCTAAAGGCAAAAACATAGAAACTCTAGAAGTTCAGAGCCCTACTCCAGGATCTAACTTAATTTTAACAATTGACATAGAACTGCAAAAAATTGCACAACTAGCACTAAAAAATGAGCTGGGCTCTGTAGTAGTAATAGACCCTAATAATGGGGAAATATTAGCCCTTGCAACCAACCCTAGTTATGACCCTAATTATTTTGTAACTGGAATTACTAAACAGATGATCAAAAAACTGTCTAACTCAGATACAAAACCCATGTTCAATCGTGCAATTAAAGGACAATTTCCACTAGCGTCAACTATTAAACCATTTTTAGGCTTAGGGGCACTTGATAAAGATATAATAGACCCTAGTGACAGCATCTATGACAAAGGCCATTACATATACCCTAATACAACCCATGTTTATCGTGACTGGAAACTAGATGGCCACGGAAAGGTAAATCTACATAAAGCTATAAAAATTTCATGTGATACCTATTTTTATGAGTTATCAATAAAAATGGGTATTGAAAATATTGTTGATACACTAGATAAATTTGGCTTTGGGCATAAAACTAATATCGACTTGGATGATGAGGCACAAGGTTTAATAGCAACTCCTATCTGGAAAAAGGAACATAAAGGTGCACCCTGGTATGTGGGGGATACAATTTTATCAGGAATTGGCCAAGGTTTTCTACTCACCACCCCACTCCAATTAGCGCAAGCTACAGCTACACTAGCAAACCACGGCTATGGCTATACTCCTCACTTAATAAAAAGCACTATAACTGCTAGTGGAGAGAATAATCCAGCCATAGCACAGCCATTAGCACCTTTTATAGTTAGCGATGACAACTGGAATATTGTAACTACTGCAATGGAGGCGGTAGTTAAACAGGGAGGAACCGGATTTCGCTTTGGTTATGACCACCCTTATAGTATTGCTGCCAAAACTGGTACAGCACAGCTCTATAGAAATGAAATGAAAGTAGCAAATGAAACCATGCCTAAAAGAATTAGAGATCACTCATTATTTATTGGATTTTCCCCAACTAAAAATGCTAAATTAGCAGTTGCAGTAATTGCTGAAAATAGTGAGATAGCACCAAAAGTAGCTAGAGCTGTTTTTGATCAATATTACCATATTAAAAATGACTAATAATTATGAAAACTAAAAAAACACTTTTAAATAAAATATGCAAAAACATTCACGTAGATCCCGTTATTTTATTACTAACATTAATAACTACATCTTTAGGTTTAGTGATTTTATATAGTGCATCTGGTAATAGCTATACAGTACCTTTAAAGCAATTAGCAAGGCTTATATTAGGCTTCATTGTTATGCTATCTGCAGCTAGAATAAAACCGCACAAGCTTGCTAACGCGTCACCTTATTTATATTTTATGGGGTTAATATTACTAATATTTGTGTTTTTTAGCGGTCACATTGGTAAGGGAGCGCAGCGCTGGATTAACCTAGGAATTATAAACTTTGAGCCATCTGAAGTTATGAAAATTGCTTTACCTTTGTTTATAGCAAAGATTTTTCATGAAACAAGATTGCCACTAGATACAAAATTTATAATGGTTGCGCTGGGTATAATACTAGTTCCTGTTGCAATAACATTGAAACAACCCGACCTTGGCACAGCTATATTACTTATAATAAGTGGCTGTTGCGTAATTTTCCTTGCAGGTATAAGTTGGAGGGTTATTACATATAGCCTAGCATCAATTACAATTAGCCTGCCTGTAGCGTGGCATTTTCTACATGACTATCAAAGACAGAGAGTTTTAACCTTTTTAGATCCAGAAAGCGTACCACTAACTACAGGTTATCACATAATTCAATCAAAAATAGCCATTGGGTCAGGTGGAATTTGGGGTAAAGGCTATTTGTCTGGAACGCAATCACATTTAAAATATCTGCCAGAAAATGCAACTGACTTTATCTTTGCCCATATTTGCGAGGAGTTTGGCATGCTAGGAGCGATATGTATATTAATGCTTATTCTTAGTATAACTATACGTGGCTATCAAATAGCGCTTAATGCTCAAGATACTTTCTCGCGCCTAGTTGCCGCTAGTTTTAGCACCAACTTTTTCTGCTATGCTTTTATAAATATTGGCATGACCACTGGCATATTACCTGTAGTTGGAGTGCCATTACCACTCATTAGCTATGGTGGTAGCTTTTTGGTAACAACAATGTTGGGTCTTGGGATACTAATGTCTATTCATTCTCATAAAAAATTAATAACTAGTTAACAAAATATAATTGTAATTTATTTTTTTCTAGGTAGAATGAATAGTGTTACTCGGAAAAAAGGTGTTATATGCGTTTATCTAAAATTATCAGTACTTCGTTTCTTTTATTTGGTTTTGTATTAGCGACAGCTAGCACTCCAACTAATGATGTTGACTTATTTAAAAAGGAACTAGTTGAAAAGTTTAAGTTTAAAGCAAATGAGGTTGATCATGCTTTAAAAAATGCAAAATTCAACGAAAAAATAATCACTACTATGAATACTCCTTATGAAAATAAAAGTTATACTGATTATAGAAGACTATTTATCACACCAAAACGTATTAGCGAAGGCCAAGAATTTTACAAACAAAACAAGTCTTATCTTAATAAAATATCCAAACAATATGGAGTTGCTCCAGAAATAATAGTAGCTATCATTGGTGTTGAATCAAATTATGGAAAACGCACAACACATTACAGTACTCTCGACAGTTTATACACGCTAGCTTTTCACTACCCCAAAAGAGCTAAATTTTTCCGTTATGAATTAACCCAGTTTTTGATTCTATGCCGCGAACTGGGTAAAAGCCCAGAATCAGTATATGGTTCTTATGCTGGTGCACTTGGCATTCCTCAGTTTATGCCAAGCAGCTATAGACACTACGCTTTATCCACTACTAACCCAAAGAAACCAAACTTATTTGATAATAAGATGGACGCCATTGCAAGTATAGGAAATTATTTAAATCATTTTGGCTGGGTTGCAGGGCAAACCCCTGCAGTTATGCTTGACCTTGCAAATAGAAACGGCAAAAGGGTTGAGTTTGGCAAAGTGTATACTGCAGCTGAATTAAAAACAAAAGGCATAACTCCTAAAGGAAAACTTGCTGATAAGGAAAAAGGCAAGCTGCTACAAATTGACGAGGATACAACTACCCCTACAACATGGATGGGGCTTGCTAATTTTGATGTAATCAAAAAATACAATAAAAGTAACTTATATGCCTTGGCTGTTACTGAATTGGCTGCAGGAATAAAAAACAAATCATAACCATGACAGACACCCTCAGCACAGCTCTTAATCAACATAGCCAGGACGATCATAGGGCTGCTGAGGAAAAGTATTTAGAACTGCTTAAAAACGACCCTAACAACACAGGGCTCCTTCATCTCTTAGCAATATCACATGGACAGAGAGGCGAACTGAAGCAGGCAGAAAATTATATAGTAAAAGCCTTAAAACAAGATGATAATTCTGCGCATTTATATAATAGCTACGCTAATATTGCCAAGTATCAAGGCAATGATAGCAAGGCAGTCGAGTTATATGAAAAAGCTATATCTCTAGAACCCGGCAACTCAGCATCGCATTATAATCTTGGCTTAATGTTGTTAAAAAGCAATCAAAATAAACAAGCGATCTCTTACATTGAAAAAGCAATAAATATAAAACCAGATTATATAGACGCCTATCATGTGCTAATTAAGCTACTACATAAAACCCAACAAATAGATAAAGCCACCAAAACAATTAGCCAAGCCGAAAACACTGGAATAGATCACCCTGTTTTCACTAAACTAAAAGCTCAAAATCAACACTATAAAAACAATATAGCTACAGCTATAGAAAATTATGAAACATATTTAGACATTTGTAATAGTGACTATGATGCTCATCATCACGTTGCCACAGCTTACCTTACGAAAGGTGATGTTAAAGCTGCCACAAGACACAACCTTGCAGCCCTCGAGATAAACCCGGAGCACGAAGAAAGCCATCATAACATAGCAGTAATATACTTAACCCAAAACAAGCTTGACCTGGCCTTAAAACACTGGCTAAAAGCATTAAGCTTGGCACAAAACATTGATTATATATACAATATAGGAGTTACTTATAATTACAAAGGGCAATATACAGATGCCTTAAGCTACTTTGAAAATGTTCTAAAACTAGAGCCCAAGCATTACAATAGCATAGTAAATATAGCGGTTATTTATATAAAAAAGAATATGCCACCAGAAGCTCGCTTCTATTTTAAAAAGGCCCTTGAGATAAAACCTGATGATGAGCAAAACTTGTATATGCTAGCGGCGCTAGACGGCAAACAAGATAGCTTTAAATCAGCACCAAATAATTATGTGAAAGATTTGTTCGACCAGTATGCTAATAGCTTCGAAGATCACTTGCAAAAAGTATTGAGCTACAAAGCGCCAGAAATAATATATGACATGCTAAGCAAACATTTTGATATAGAAAACAAGGAAAAATTAAGTATATGTGATATAGGATGCGGCACAGGCTTAATGGGGATAAAACTGCATGAGCATTCTAGTATATTGATAGGCGTAGATCTTTCAGAAAAAATGCTAGATCAAGCTCGTGAAAAAAATATATATACTGACTTAATAAGTAAAGACATAAATGACTTCCTAAAAACCAAATCAAATACCTTTAACATAATAACAGCAGCAGATGTAGTACCATACTATGGTGATATTACTGAGTTATTTGCCAATGTAAAGGAGTCTCTTAAAGAAGATGGAGTTTTTACGTTTAGCGTAGAATCCTCAGAATCTGCTAATTATAGCCTAGGAAAAAATGCTAGATTCACCCATAACAAAAACTACATAATAGAATGCGCGACTAAATTAGGACTTATGATAATTGGTACTAGTGAGTTAAGCACCAGAAAAGAAGGGACTAATGAAATAGCTTGCCATTCTTTTTTACTGCAAAAAAGTAGCTAGATGAATATTACTCTTCTATAAGCACAGCATCTTCTTCAAGAATTTCGTAATCACTACTTAGTTTTTTCAAAAGGTACTTGGCAAGTATCTTTTCACATAGGTCCATAGTCATAGGCTTATTATATATGTCTGTTATCGTCTCAGGGATCTCTCCCAGAGTGGCCAAATCCACATGAGCTGTGAAAACAATAATTGGTAAATCTTTATTTGCATTATCTAGCTTGGCTCTGATTTCATCTATAACATTAAAGCCAGATATATCTGGCAAACCTATATCCATAAATACCAAATCAAATTTTTCATTTGCTATTTTCATCAAGGCTTCGCCACCATCACAAGCTACTGTTACATTGCAACCAAAATTACTTAAAAGTAAATTAGTTGCCGTTTGCACTAGTGCGTCATCATCAACCAATAAAATACTAGGTGCTAATGACTTTAGTAGTTGCATTTGCTTATCATCCATCTTGTAATTAATTATATCCTTTGGAGGAGCTACAGTGGATGTTATATTAAGAGAATTATTATAGTTCTTCACAGTCTCTATATCTGAGAAGTCAATACTCTTCTCATTTTCGACAAGAACAATCTTAAATGGCAAATAAGCTACAAATTCTGATCCAATACCAACTTCGCTTGTAACATATATTTCACCATTTAAATCATTTATAAAATCTTTTACAATACTAAGGCCTAAACCAAGTCCTTGGTATGTTGAGCTAGAACAAGATTCTTCCAGCTTATTAAACTTAGTAAATATCTGGTCATGTTGATCTTTAGGAATCCCAACACCTGTATCTTTAAAAGAGAATTTCAGCACCATTTTATTATCATCTTCTTGCGCTACGTACACTCCTATTTCGATACTACCTTTATTTGTAAATTTAACAGCATTACTAACTAAATTTAATACTATTCTATGTACTCTAATTGGATCTGATATAACTTCTTTTGGAATATTTTTATCGAAATCAAATTTTATTGCGATTTTTTTATCATATGCGGCAGGTATAGAAATATCAATGATATTTGAGATAATGGTTTTTAGGTTTATTTTTTTATTACTTACCTCTAAATTGCTAGAGCCTATTTGTGATATTTCTATAATTTCATTTAGCAAATCAAGCAAACGATTACCAGCCTTAACAAGCTCATTAGCACTGCCACTGTAGACATCATTTTTTGCAGCAATTGCTTCAGCCATAGAAATAATGCCTGACATAGGAGTCCTGATATCATGGCTCATATTGGCAATGAATGAATATTTAACTTTATCAGCAATATCAGCGTCCTTTGCAGCCTTTGCTAAGCGCTCTTGCTCTAGTTTAAGCTCAGTTATATCAACAGACATAACCGCAAGGCCTTCAATAGTGTTATCGCTGCTATGGATTGGTTTTTTATGCGCCAACATAGTTGCTATGCTGCCATCTTCACGCAAAACTCTCTCTTCAACAACCATATTTCGTCTGGTTTCTACTACTTTTAAATTATTTGACTCTATAATATCAGGGTCAATTATAGAAGGCATACTAGACACCTTTTTGCCAATTATATCTTCTCGTGACTGCAAACCTAATGAGTATGCCATAGAATTATTACATCCAAGGTAATGACCCTGGTTATCAGTCCAATATAAATGGCCTGGCAGGCTCGCTATAATAGATTCAAGCTGCTCGGATTTATCCTTATACTCTGTGTATATATCAGTGTAATCAAATAAAACCCCCAAAAGGCCAATAACATTACCTGCTTCATCAAACAAAGGGCTTTTAGATGATAAGTATATTTTTTTATTACCAAACTGATCACGAACACTCTCAATATTTTCTAAGTTTGCTTTTTTATTAACCATTACATCATGATCTAGCACCATTATGCGGTCAGCTTCTGATTTTGATAAAAAGTCATGGAGCCTAGTTCCTAGCATTTTATTATTACTGTCTAAACTAGTTTTATTGGCACCAATATAAACTCCATCTTTATTTTTCCAATACACGTGACATGGTAGCAAATCAAGAATTTCAGATGCGGAAATATCCTCAACACTATTTTTTCTAGTGCCGTATAAGAATGTAAGAACCAAAACTGAAGAGCAGCCAATCATAGAAAGAACCATGGTGAAAATCAGAAAAATATCTCTGTCTATAAATGCATGGACCATGAATATAGTTTGTACAAATAAAAATCCTGCAAAGGTTGTGGGTGATATAGAACGAGCAGACTTGTTTTTATAGATTTTGTATGATTGAGGTAGGAATAAGAAAGCATTTATAAACATTGAAAGTATAAACACATAATTAAATATTTCTAGATATTCCATATATCACCTACCAATTATTTAACGAATTATCTGACACTTATAACATATAATTACAATTTAATAAATAACAATTATTTAAATATTGGCTCAAAATCTATAAACTTTGCATTTATATCAACTTTTGCAATTTTCACTTTAAGCCTATCACCAATACGAAATTTTTTATTTGCTCTCCTGCCAATAAGTGAGTTTGTATTCGAGTCATAATCATAATAATCATTATCTAAAGAACTAATATGAACAAGGCCATCAACGAAAATATTATCTATTTCAACAAACAAGCCAAAATTAGTTACTGAGCTTACTGTTCCTGCATAAATTTCACCAAGCTTATCTTGCATGTAACAACATTTAAGCCAAGCCACAACATCACGAGATGCCATTTCTGCACGTCGCTCAGCCACTGAGCAAAGCTCACCTAAACCAATAAGTCTTTTGTGGCTATAAGGTGTAGGTAATTTTTTATCGTTATTAATGATACTTGCTATGCACCTATGGACAATTAAATCAGGGTATCTTCTTATGGGAGATGTAAAATGCAAGTAATCTTTGTAGCACAAGCCAAAGTGGCCTATGTTATCAGGCTGATACACGGCTTGCTGCATAGTTCTTAAAAGCATAATATTTACTATATGCTCATAACTTTCACCTTTAACTTGCCGCATTATTTTATTATACCCTGCTGCAGTAATTACTCTATCTGCTTTAAATTTAATATTAAAATTAGCTAAAAAAGCATAAAGTTTTTCTATTTTAGCCTGCTCAGGCTTTGCGTGGACCCTATAAAGGGTTGGACAATTATTCTTTTCTAAGAACAAGGCCGTTACGTTATTAGCGAGCAGCATACACTCTTCTATTATTAGGTGTGCTCTATTTCTACTAATAGCTATTATTTTATCTATTTTACCATTACTGTTAAACAATAATTTTGTTTCTGGAGTATTAAACTCTATAGCATCACGGTTTTTCCTTATTTTAGCGAGCAAATGATATAGCGCATCAGCATCTCGAAGAGG
>Ga0066610_10001442_pt1 | contig 14497 bp, 13 predicted proteins | sample SaaInlV_DNA_165m_FD_60375 | JGI IMG/M metagenome (GOLD analysis project Ga0066610, IMG submission 60375) | Marine microbial communities from expanding oxygen minimum zones in the Saanich Inlet - SI075_LV_DNA_165m | ecosystem: Environmental > Aquatic > Marine > Unclassified | place: British... | reverse complement strand
TATCCTTTTAAATCGCTCTTCCAAACAGTTGCTGCCCGATTAAACTCTTCGTAGCTCTACTGGGATTGCAATTGATACACCCTTCCACAGAGGATCAATTTTGATTCTCAGGAATAAACCTGTCGGAAATTCCAGTTTTTTGTTGGCGTTGCATGTTTTTTTGCGTCCGAACTCTTATCTCAATAAAAAAGATTCCTAATTTGTGTGTTTTAACTGTGATGAATGACAATTATTGGAGTTGGAACAAAATTGGAGCTTGGGTTTACCTTCTCATGCAATATGCGGGCTAGTCACCTCTTTTTCAGCTTCTTCTTTCCAGAATGCCCTAACGCACGGATTCCCCCATTGATCGATCCAGAAAGCCTATCAGAAGCAGAGAACAAAAAAGCCCTTCAACAGCGTCTCTACCCCTTTGTTCTTCGTAAACAGTTTCAAAGAGAATCGCTCCAGGGATTTGTAGAGCACGTTCCTGAATCGTACAAATACTCCTTTATGGTATTGATTTCGAGAATAGATGATCTTGAATTGTTACAGGACGGTTTACCTGAACATCCCATATTCCCCTCGAAAAGTGATGTTTTAGAAACTTTAAAACCTTCAGATAGAGTGCATCCTGTGGAGGTTTTTGATCAAGAAATCTCAGAACTCGATATCAAAATCGAGGAATGCCAATACTGGGAACTCGATACACTTCAAAGCGATCTTTATCTGATAAAACTCTATAAGCAGCTTTATTTAAGAAACAAAGAGAATCTTGTTTAGTAATCCATTTCACCATGGATCAGGTTTAGTTTGTCATTGATAGTTTGTCCGCTAATACAAAAAAAGCCCCTGATATCAGGGGCTTTTTTGCATTGATAGAGATAGTTGCATTACTCGCTAAGATCTGTGAACTCAATTTTCATAGGACCCTGTACTCCTGAAACATCATAGTTGACCGATGTAGCATCACTATTAGTTGAAAAAATTTCATCACCACTTCCATTGAAAAGTTTAACTTGCTCAGGTGAAGCTACTTTTACAAAACGGCTACCATCGGCAAGTACAATCTTATTATAATGAGTTACTCCATCTACAGAGTGTCTAGAGTTTAGTCTAGAGCGTGAACGTAGTGGTAATGTAAATTGCACCTCATTTCCATCATCATCTTCACGGATGATGCGGTACGTTAAATCAATAGTAGCTGAATGACCTATGGGAAAGTCGACGTGGAGGTCCTCCCCTGCTTCACCTAAAGTAAGGTTTGTTGCAGTTAAAGTAAGCTTATGAGCTTTTACGTGAGTAAGTATAGCTCGGCTCCAAAGTGTTTCTAAATCTAGTACATAATTTCCATCAGTAGACGCTCTAAATAGATTAGGACTCATGTTAACCAGGCTAGTAGGCCTGTTTACATTACCAGCGAATCCGAACCCCGTACTAGCTTCAAAATCAGCCTCTATGCAAAAGTAATTTGAAGTATCTTCTTCTTCAATTCCACGTATAATTCTGTTTACATTTCCAATAATTTCCTCGCGAGAAAATATCAGTTCACTAGCCTGAGGCAAAGTAACAGAAAAACTTCTACTAGACTGTGGGGCTTCATCAGTAGGGACTTCACCGGTAGATCCTTCCCCTTGATGCACTGCACTTACATTCTGTATGGAAATTAAACTCAATAGTAACGTAAAACCAAACTTCTTCATAATCTCGGGCTCTCGTAGTTGTTAAAAAAATAATTGAAAAAATTTAATACAATAAAAATGTATGCAGGTAAACCAAAAGGCGGCTTGTTAAATAATAAATCGTTATTTTTACATGCTAATTAACTGTAATGAGGGGAATAGATTGGCGTCACTGAATAAAATTCAGGGCTCTCTGATAAGTGAAATCTCGTAAATTCTGGAGTGGCTCTCCATTATTTACGAGCTATCTACGAATCGGCCTCTTAATCCGATGAGTTGTAGAGCGAATTAATATCTGGGATCCAGGAAGAATGAGTGCAAAATCGAAAATCAGAGCTATGCTAATCTCGTCTTAGGTGGAAAGAAGTGACAGACTTGTCACGTTGTAGCACAGCGAAGACGGATCCGGATCCAGCATATAAACAAGTGACATCCCTAATCTGCTGTCAATATTTTTGCCGCTTCTAAAGCAAAGTAAGTCCATATGCCGCTGCAACCTGCGCGCTTAAAAGCCAGGAGCGTCTCAAGCATAACACGGTCATGATCAAGCCAACCATTTTGAGCCGCTGCCTTGATCATGGCGTATTCTCCACTGATCTGATAGGCAAATATTGGAACATTAAAGGAATCCTTCACACGCCTCACGATGTCCAAATAAGGAAGACCTGGCTTGACAATCACCATGTCTGCTCCTTCCTGAATATCCAATGCCACTTCCCGTAAGGCTTCATCCGTATTCCCCGGATCCATTTGATATGTCGCCTTACTGGCCCCGGCCAAGTTTCCTTTGGATCCAACCGCATCCCGAAAAGGGCCATAAAAACCCGAAGCATACTTGGCGGCATAGGACATGAGCCGTACATGTTCAAAGCCTTTGCCATCGAGAGCCTTGCGCAAAGCCCCTATCCGGCCATCCATCATATCCGATGGCGAAATGATATCAACACCCGCTTCGGCTTGCACTAACGCTTGCTGACACAGAATTTCGACGCTTTCATCATTGGCCACATGATACCCCCTTAAGACTCCGTCATGACCATGGCTTGTATAAGGGTCTAGGGCCACATCTGCAATAACGCCCAATGATGGACACGCCTTCTTAATGGCTCGGATGGCTTGGCAAATCAGGTTATCAGAGTTAAGAGCCTCTTTTCCTTCTGCACATTTTTTGTCGGGATTTGTATAGGGAAATAGCGCAATTGCAGGAATTCCAATATTCTCTGCCTCTCTAGCTGCCTCAACCACTTCCGTTACAGTTAACCTTCTCGCCCCAGGCATGGATGGCACCTCTCCCTCGGTCCCATCTTCCCGTATAAAAATGGGCCAGATGAGATCGTCAACTGAAAGGATTGTTTCTCGAACCATACGTCGAGACCAATCATCCCGCCGATTACGACGCAAACGCGTCTCTGGATATTGACCAAGAATTGTGGTGGTTTTTGGCACGGGAATTCCCCTTTGATTTATTTATCTAAAGCGACTTATAAAGCATAGCTCCTCTTTTTTGTATTGGAAAATGTACTTATCCATATTCAGGAGATGCTCAGGACTGCCAAACGCTTTGCATAACGCCATTGACACCGCACCTCGCTCTTGTATCATTAAAGTAATAAAGAAAAGACAATGGAGAGGCAACTTTGGATTTTTCACTTACTGAAGATCAACAATCCATCCAACGACTTGCCTTGGAATTTGCCCAGAATGAGCTGGCGCCCCATGCCCAGGAATGGGATGAAAAATGTCATTTTCCAAAGCCAACCCTTAAAAAAGCTGCGGCCCTCGGATTTTCCGGAATTTATGTAAAAGACGACATCGGGGGATGCGATCTCTCTCGGCTAGATGCCATTTTGATTTTCGAGTCTCTGTCCCAGGGATGCGTCTCCACAGCAGCCTATCTATCCATCCACAATATGGTGTGCTGGATGATGGATCACTATGGAAACGAAGATCAGCGCAAAAAATGGCTCCCCAAACTCATTAATATGGATCACTTTTCCAGCTATTGCCTGACCGAGCCCGGATCAGGTTCCGATGCCGCCTCATTAAAGACTAAGGCCGTTAAGGATGGCGACCATTATGTCCTGAACGGCTCTAAGGCTTTTATTTCTGGTGGTGGAGAAAGTGATGTTTATTTGTGCATGGTCCGTACGGGCGAGGATGGCCCCAAGGGAATTTCATGCTTAATTGTGGAAAACGGCACCAAAGGCCTCAGCTTTGGCAAAAAAGAGAAAAAAATGGGATGGAACAGCCAACCCACTACCATGGTGCAATTCGATAACTGTCATGTTCCAATCCAAAATCTGTTGGGATCCGAAGGGGATGGATTCAAGATCGCCATGGAGGGCCTGAATGGTGGACGTCTTAACATCGCAGCCTGCTCTCTGGGCGGGGCACAAAGTGCTTTAAATGCAGCCCAAGAACACATGGCAGAGCGAGTCCAATTTGGGAAACATTTAAGTGAGTTCCAAGGACTTCAGTTCATGTTTTCCGATATGGCGACTGAATTGGAAGCCGCTCGGCTTATGGTTTACAAAGGCGGCATCGCTCTCTCAAAGCAGGAACACAATGCGCCCCTCCAATGTGCCATGGCGAAAAGATTTGCCACCGATGTGGGCTTTCGTGTTGCCAATGAAGCGCTTCAACTGTTTGGCGGGTACGGCTATATTAAGGAATACAACATAGAGCGTATCGTCAGAGACTTGCGCGTCCATCAAATCCTGGAAGGCACCAACGAAATCATGCGTCTTATTATTGCGCGCCACCTATTGGGGCGGAACTAATGTCTGAGAATCAGCCACCTATCCTCTCAAAGGTAGAAAACAATATCGGCTGGATAACCCTAAACCGCCCCCAGGCTCTGAATGCCCTCTCCATGGAAATGTTCCAAACCATTTACCAACTGTTACGTGAATGGGAACCCAATCCAGATGTTCATGCGGTTGTCATCCAAGGAGCTGGTGACAAGGCTTTCTGCGCTGGGGGAGATGTGAAAGCTGTCTATGACGCTAAAATGAGTTACTATGAAGACATCCCCAATGCCCCTCCGCAAAGCCTTATGCAACAAGTGTTCCGCCAAGAGTACACGCTGAACCATTTGATTGCGACCTACCCTAAACCCTATATTGCCATTTTAGACGGTATTGTCATGGGCGGAGGTATGGGCATTTCCATTCATGGCTCTCACCGAATCGTAACTGAAAAAGTCCGCATGGCCATGCCTGAAACGGCCATTGGATTCTTTCCCGATGTGGGAGCCTCTTACTTTTTGACCCATTTGCCCTCTGGGAAAGTTGGCTTCTATTTGGCCATGACCAGCAAAGTTATCGGCGATAGGGATGCCATATATACCAATCTGGCCACTCATTTTGTCCCTTCTAATCAAATTCCGACCCTGCTAGAAGCCCTGGCAAAAGCAGACCTGTCGCAAAACAGTCGCCAAACTATTGCCGAGCTTATTGAGTGGGTGGCCACACCTCCTATTGGTCAATCATTTATACAACCAAACCAGAGCCTGATTGATCGCGTGTTTGCTCAAAAGGATACTTTGGCTATCTATGAAATTCTTGAGTACCAAAATTCTCAATGGGCAACAGACACCATGAACGAGCTTCGAACAAAATCCCCCACAAGTCTCCGTGTAACTTTCGAGGAGATGCGCCGTGGAGCAACCTTAACCCTCGCCCAATGTTTTGAGATGGAATACCGCCTCAGTCAGCATTTCATGGAGGGCCACGACTTTTTCGAAGGCGTTCGGGCAGCGCTTGTGGACAAAGATAAACGCCCCGTTTGGAAACCCCGAAACCTTGAGGGCGTTTCAGATAAAGACGTAGAAGCCTATTTCAAACCCTGCAAAGCAGGCGATTTGGAATTGTAGAGTTTTTGCAAAATTCGAAAAAGCATGCAACCCAGCCTACCTCAGCACCTTTACCCAGTAGGATTTGTCAGTGATTTTTGATGGGCTCTAATCCAATTCAAAGCGACCAAACATATAACTGACCAAAAGAACCAATACAGCCCTGGAACTTGGGTCAAATGGGTTTCGTGCCACATCCAGAGACAAATCACTGATGTGGAGCTCCCAATGAGCGGCGTCCCAATAGAGTATCCCAGAGAAATGAGTGTGTACCGACACCGCACTGGAAAGAGCTCTTTTGCCCAGGCATGAAAGGGGGCACTAAACCAGACTCCCATAAAGACAATCCCTGTCCGTAAGGCAATTATGTGCCACAAAGAAGCCCCCTCCAAATTTGAAAAGAGCGGAACCGCGATGATCAGGCTTACAAGGAGGGAAGATATCATTAATTTATGATGTGAATATCGATCTGCCAGAAAACCGAAAACAGGCAATAGAAACATGTCGCCAACGAGAAGCAGCGTATTCATCACCATAAGCTCTGACAGGGTAATAGACGTGACGAGTGGCACGAAGCCATTAATAAACTGAAAGGAGAGAGCATATGTAATATACGAGTATCCGGAAACAACGATGAGACAAAAAATTTCTCTCCAATAAAGTTGGACGCTAGTTGGGAGCGATTCAAGGGAAAGGACAGCTTGAGAAGCCAAAAACTCAGGTGATTCTTTAGATTGGAGACGTAAAAAAATGCCTGCAAAACCTGTCATAAACCCAACGCCATAAAGATAACGCCAATTTAGAGAGAAATAGGTGAGCAATACCACTGCTGCTGAGGCCCCCAATATCCCTAAAATAGTTGAAGCGCTATAGAGGCTACTCAGAAGGCCCTTCTTAGCTTCCCCGTGATGTTCTAACAAAAACTGAGCCCCACCCAGGGATTCTCCCGAAGCAAAAAGCCCCTGCAAAATGCGGCACAAGGCAAGTCCTGCGGGTGCCCACATACCAACGGTGTCATATGTTGGTAAAAGCCCCATACTTCCCGTGATAATGGCCATTCCAAAGATAGAAAGAGATAGAGCCCTTTTTCGCCCCTGTTTGTCACCCATTCTTCCAAATATTAGAGATCCTCCTATACGAGAAATAATGCCTAGAGGCAAAAGAGCATAGGCCAACATCAGAGAGATAATAAGGTCATCTGATGGAAAGAAAAGAGGCGCTAGAATTGGGGCCAGAAATCCATACAAAGCACTATCATAGTGCTCTAGAATATTTCCTATAAGGGCCGCGGCCGTAGATTTTCGACAATATGGCGGAACCAACCTAGTCCCATGGAGGGGCCGGTGAATATTGGTATATTCAGGCTCTGATTCAATTTCAAGGCCCCCGTCTCCTTTGGAAACTATACTTGAATCGGGTTTAGGATTGGGAATAGCTTTCGTCTGTGCCTTATGTGTCATCACACTTCCTCCGCAGGTATTATCCAGATCAGGTATTGAGGGTTAGGCACCTGCCCTTTCAGCCAGCCAGATTAGCTAGCACCCCTGGTGATTAAGTAAGGGCACCCTATGGGAAATGGGCGGATAATGTCAACGAGGCAATTATTTGCCTCTACAGTTTAAAGAAATTTAAGAGAGTCATATTATCCTAGGAAAAATACATATTCCAAATCAACACACCAGCAATTGCCCACATGGTGATGCCGATAAGAGTATCCAAGATTTGCCAGGCAATGGGCTTTTGGAACAGAGGCCGGAGAAAAACAGATCCATAGGCAAGGCTGAAAAACCAAACAAAGGAAGAAATAATAGCTCCAGTTGCAAAGGCAACACGACCCATATCTGAATATTGGGTGGCAATGCTTCCAATCAGCACAACGGTATCCAAATAAACGTGGGGATTTAGAAAGCTTAAAGCCAACAACGTAAAAATAACGCCTGATAAGGTTCCCACTGATTGGGCCTCGTCCACGGTAAGTGCGTTGTGTTTGGCCGCCGATAAAAAAGACCTCAGCCCATAAAAGAAGAGGAAAATGGCGCCGCCCCATGTCGCAATGATCACCACATAGGGACTTTGCTGGACCAAGCATCCGAATCCAGCCACCCCTGCAGAAATAAGCAAGGCGTCAATTAGGGCGCACAAAAGGGCCACCACAAAAACAAACTGACGCTTCAACCCCTGACTCAAAACAAAAGCATTTTGAGCCCCAATGGCAACGATAAGACTGCCCCCGGTACAACACCCTGTTATGAGAGGGCCAAGACACTCATTTAAAATAATAGAATTCAACATAGCAACTTTTACTCATTCCATCTCAGTGATGTTTGATCCACGATATCTTTTAACAATTTTATGGCGTCAGGACCATCGTTTAAACACGGAATCTGCGTAAAATGGATTCCTCCATTTTCTAAAAAGAGATCACGGCCGCGGATTTGGATCTCTTCCAAGGTTTCTAGACAATCGGAAGCAAACCCAGGCGTGATGACCGCAAGTCTTTTTATACCATCTTGGGCCAATTTTTGAATGGTCTCATCGGTATAGGGCCTTAACCATTCACGGGGGCCCATGCGCGATTGAAACGTAATCTCAACAGGAGGAACCCCCTCTTGTAAAGCTTGCTGCAACAAACGCACTGTCTTTTGGCAAAAACAGGAATAGGGGTCTCCCTTTTGGAAATATGCCTTGGGAAGGCCATGAAAGGACGCCAAGATTTTCTCGGGCTGCCAATCCAGTGATCTCAGATGCCGGGTAATGCTATTGGCCAAAGCGTCAATGTAGCTGGGATGATCATGGTAAGGATCCGCAATCCTTACCGTAGGCTGCCAACGCATCTTCATGAGACAGCGAAAGACTTGGTCGTTAACGCTGGCCGTGGTGGTGGCCGAATATTGGGGATAGAGTGGAACAACGACTAAACGCTGGCATCCATCGGCCTGAAGCTTTTTGATTTGGCTTTCGATGCTCGGGTTCCCGTAGCGCATAGCCCATGCCACCTGAAAATTTGGGACATCTTCATAAGCTGCTGCCAGTTTCTCTCCTTGTTCCCGCGTATAATACCGTAAGGGCGATTCATTGGTATCTTGCCGCCATATGGATTTATAAAGCTTGGCCACCTTAGAGGGCCGAAACGTTAAAATAAGCAGATTCAAAATCACTTTCCACAAAAGGACCGGTACATCCACTACACGACGATCAGAGAGAAACTCTTTCAGATAACGACGGATTGACCAAAAATCAGGAGCATCCGGTGTCCCTAAGTTCACAATAAGAGCACCGACCTTTTTTGTTGAGGTCTGGGCATACTCATTTGGAAAATGGCATGTGGTCGAAGGGATTGCTTGAGTCACTAGGTATATATCTCCGTGCTTTATTCTACGTTTTTTATATACGGCGCTCTCTAAAATGGAAAGGAGGGAATATAAGTTTTGGCCAAGCTTGTCATTCCGGACATTAGGAATTCTTGGCAAGCCTAGAATTTTTTATGATCGCGGAACCCAGAAAGATGTGTGCCAGAGAGAAGGGGCAAAACTGGATCCCGCGCTCATAAGTAGTTCTAGGTCGTGCTTAACGCACTCCTAGAATTCCTAATGGCCGGGAAGACGGTTTTTGGCTACATCCTTCCCTATTGCCGTCTTCCCGGAGCCTAGGAACTCTGACGGTTTTTGGCTACATCCTTCCCAATGCCGTCTTCCCGGAGCCTAGGAACTCTGGATGAACCGGCGTCTTAAGCCGGTGAGTCCTAGAGTGAGTTGGCATCGCGGGATCCATGACTAAGTTGATACAGGAACATACTCTTTACTGCCGTCTTCCCGGCCATTAGGAATTTAGACTTGTCACGTCGTAGCGGCCTGTCCGCCATAGCGCAGCGAAGGCAGAAGCGAAGACGGATGATCGCGGAATCCAGGAAAGTCTTTTCTATAGGTCGCTACAGCCAAGAAACAACGCCCATTTTCCTCAACGATTCTCTTTTCCTGAAAACTTATGTATAATCAAACGTATCGGAGGCATAAAAAAAGGGACTAACGACCCATGGAAATTTCACAGTTTCCCTATTTTTATACGGTCTTAACAGGTGTTCTTGTCAGCTTTGCCGGTATTTATGGCAAAGTGATGCTGTCGCTGGCCTTCAAGCGTCGAAATGTTGCACGCCGTATCGATGCCTATGTGGGTTTTTGGAATGAGCACATAATCAGTCCCCATAACAGCTTGATCCATATCCAGAAAATTGGCACTGACTGGGAAAAGGAAAGTTCCGCACTTTACAAAAATTCTCAAAAAGAAGATTGCTTGAAAGTTGCAGCAATCAATAAGAAATACGAAGCTCACCTAATGAAAGAGCTGACGGAAAAAAAGATCATCACCTTCCTGGATTATTTTAAATTCTTAAAAGAAAAAAATAGTACCCTTGCTGTCTATATTGAAGAAATGCGCCTTTATGCCCAAAGCATGACCCGAGACCCCACTACCATGATCTCAGATGAAGAAGCATCACTGTTGGGAGATAAAGTAACAAATTATGTGTCTCACTTTAGAGAACATCTTAGTTCGGCCTTATCCAGCTTCAATATTTTAATTGAGTACGCCTATTCCGGGGGCAAAGTGGATATTGAGAATGCCAGGGTGATCCTGTTCAACTATTTCCTTGCCCTTATTCATGCCCAACGTAACTATGTACACATAGCCGACACGGTTACCCGCATGAAGAACAGGCATCTCTTACATCTCCTTTTTGTTGAAAAATAACAACTTCTGCCAAGAAACAGTCGAGCACTTACGAACAGAGTTCGACTTTCCCAAAAGTCGTCGCAAAACTACCCCACATCCTCCTCTACAAGTCGTGTGGGAAACTCTCCATCATTTAAGGCCGCAATAATCTTTTGGGCATGGGTTCTATTTTGCGTTTCCAGCATAAATTCCAATTCAGCAGCTTTTGCTGAGGCCGCTTGAAAAATCCGCTGATGTTCTACTTTGATGATATTAGCCCCATGAAGACCTATGATATGAGAGACTTTTGCCAACACTCCAGGATTATCCTTAATTTCGACCAAAATACGAATGAGTGTTCCCTTCCGAACTAATCCTCTCATTAGGATTGACGCCAAGACCCGCGCATCAATGTTCCCACCACTGATAACCAGCCCGACCCGTTTACCCCTAAAGGGCTCTGGATCGTTTAACAAGAGGGCTAACGGAGCTGCTGCTGCCCCTTCTACCACAATGTGTTCATGGGTCAGAAATTGATCTATGGCTTCTTCAATAAGAGACTCTTTGACGACACGAATCTCCACCCCCTGCTCCGTAAGGATGTCTTGTGTCAATTCACCCGGCACCTTAATGGCAATACCCTCAGCCAAAGTTGTTTTCAAACCCACAGGAGCATTATGAGAATATAATTTATTGTGCATGCTTGGAAATACTTCAGATTCTACGCCGATGAGTTCAATCTTTGGGTTGACAGTACGTGCCACAATTGAAATGCCAGCCATAAGGCCACCCCCTCCTACTGGCACAATCAACACATCTAAATCAGGGCATTGTTGCAACATTTCCAATCCAATAGTGCCATTCCCAGCAATTACTTTAGGATCATCATAAGGATGAATGAGCGCTCTGCCTGTTTTATGGGCCATTTCCTCGGCAATCTTGCTTGACTCTACAAAGGTGTTTCCCTTTAAAAGCACCTCTGCTCCATATTGAAGGGTTTGTTCCACCTTAATAAGCGGCGTTCCTTCCGGCATAATAATAAGCGAGTTAATTCCTAGACTTTGAGCGTGGTGTGCTACCCCTTGTGCATGATTCCCCGCTGACATGGCAATCACACCCTTCTCTTTCTCCTTGGAAGACAATGAGCAAAGCTTGATATAGGTGCCACGCGCCTTGAAAGAACCTGTTACTTGGAGATTTTCCAGCTTCAAAAAAACGCTATTCCCAAACTTCTTAGAGAAAAAGGCAGCCTCCGCCACGGGCGTATCAACCGCAACTCCTTTGAGCAACAATGCTGCTCTTTCAACATCCTTATACGTCACCGTCATTCTCTTATCCTCTAAAAGATAGAAGCACTCTGGATCAACGAAGTTCCATACTATTTCTTATGAAGTAGGTTTTTTATTTTCTCCAATAATCCTTTGTTCCCACTTTCTTTTGATTTGTCCTCTTTGGATTTATCCTCTTTAGGAGAGTCTGTGCTTTTTTCCTTAGCCGGCGCAGTATCAGAGACCTTTTTGGTAGGAGCTGTCACAGCGGCTTCCGCTGCAGATGTTGCTTCCGTTGAAGCAGCCTCAGGCTTTTTCTCTGTTGTTGCTTTTGGCAAGGCTTCTTGAATGAGCTTTAATCCCGCTTCTATGCGGGCTTTTCGGGCTGCAAGATCTGCATCTGCTTCTATTTCTTGCGCTGCACCAACAGGCATAGGGATAAATTTATAGCATCCATTCCCCTCTCCACAAGTAAGACAATCAGGACTGTCACTCTTTGCACATTGAGAACAATTATCAACAATGCAACTCACAAAGTCTGGCAAGGACACACTAACAGGGCCAGCAGACCTACTTTCCATGGAAAAGCATGTTAAGCAAAGCATCCCTAAAAGCACACGTAAATAGAGCATCGTCATTATCTCCCCTACTTGCCTTGGCTACTGTTCTTGATTGGTAAACTCTTCCAATACTTCTCGAACCAATGGCAATGTAACGTTCCTCCGCCGTTCCAACGCACAGATGTTGATCTTCCGAACCACCTCTTGTGCCACCGCAAATGAACGATCAATTCTCACTGTTATGTAGTTTATTATATCGATTCCTACACGAACCTGAAAGTCCGAAAAACGCTTTAGCAAAACTCCCTTTAGAACTTGGTCCTCTGGAAGCCCCAAAGAAAGGGCAGGTAAGGCCCGAAGACGCGAATCCAAGTCGGCAAGAGAAATATTCCATTTACTGGGTGGCGTCTGTGCTGTGATCAGCATGGTTCCACCCTCCCCCTGCAGGGAATTATAAAAATGCAAAAAAGGTTCTTGGGATATTGTTTGAGGATTTACATCCTCGATGACAAAGTGGCCACCCTTCGTTTCAGGGTAGTCTCCCTTCTCAATGGTTGAAAAATCCAAAGAAATCGCCTTACTTCTGGCTGCAAATATTTGGGCCAAATGTGTTTTCCCCGATCCACTAGGCCCATGAAGAACAAGGCCACATGATGGCCACTGAGGCCATTGATGAATAAACAAAAAGGCGTCCCGGTTACACTCCCCCACAATAAAATCTTCTGGAGCAAAAGAAGGTATGTCTTCTGTTCCTAACAAAAGCTGTGGTTTTGGGATCATGAAGTTTTTTTCTTCGCCGCAGGGGCTTTTCGTGCCAAATGCTTATAGAGAGGGCTGGCCATATACTGTGACATTCCGAATCGAACAAGAACACCTATAATGGCAGCAATTGGCATGGCTATCAGAACGCCTAAAAGCCCTCCGATAGTGGCCCCGCTCAAGATTGCAAAGATGATCCAAACAGGATGCAAACCTACGCGCTCACCCACGAGATTTGGTGTCAGAAAATTCCCCTCTAGAACCTGCCCTACGCCAAATAATCCCATAACCATGAGGATAGGTGCCCAATCACCAAACTGAGCAAAAGACATCAGAAGAGAAATAATAAATCCTGTCAAAACTCCCAGGTAAGGTACAAAGGCAAAAATACCGGTTAAAACCCCGATTACAGCACCAGAGTCCAATCCAAGGAACCAAAGTCCAAAACCATAAAAAGTAGCTAGAGTTAGGCAAACAAGGGCTTGGCCTCTAGCAAAACCACCCAAAGCCCGATCCATATCTTCAAAGAGAGTGGAAATCACTTTTTGGTGTGCTACTGGAAACCAGCTCTGAACCTTCTTAACGAGACGATTCCAATCCCGTAAAAGATAAAAAGAAACGATTGGCGTGATAATGACGAGGGCAATGAGGTTTGCTAGGGCGAGTCCACCTGTCAGAAGATCAGCCAAAAACTTACCAAACCAGGAAAAAATATCCCCCATATATTTGCTGGCTTCCAATTTAATGGTCTCCCAATCAGTGGGAGATAACTGTCCCGAAAATCCATCGAAATAATCCATTAGCGATTTGTGAAGTGTGACGCCATAACCAGGTATCCTGATCGCTAAATTGATGACTTCTGCCTGTATATAGGGAAAAGCAAAGAAAAATATGGCTGCAATCGCCGAGAAAAAAATCAAAATAATCAGAATAGTGGCCAGAGTTCTAGGGATACGCCATGACTCTAAACGACCCGTGACAGGATTAAGTATATAAGCCACAAGCATTCCAGCTACAAATGGCAACAATATTCCCTTCAAGATATAGAGCACAGCCCCCAACAAAAGAGCAACGGTCGCCCAAATCCAAAAACGCTGTGAAGATGACATGTGGCCCCCTAATTCCATCAATTAACTCGCTTTTCAATCGTCTGTTTCTGGGGCCTTAAGGATAATTTAATATACATGGCTCCTGACAACAGAGTCGTAAGGGCGACAGCCCAGGTTAATCCACTAATTATGGGCAATAGGCCCCAAAGTTCATAACCATGGCATCCCAAGACCAACAATATAAGCATAATCTGGCAAACGGTATTCAGCTTGCTAATAGTGATGGGTTGCATTTTAATGGATTTTCCAATGAGGGACATCAGCATCGCGCCCCCAATAATCAACACATCTCTTGAAACCACTAGAATCACAATCCAGCTTTCTAAGTAGGCTTTCTGGCCTAAGGTAATACAGACCGCCACAAGCAGTGCTTTATCTGCCAAAGGATCCAAATAGGTTCCCAGCTCGGTCCGAGCTTTTAAAATGCGTGCTATATAACCATCAATGGCGTCGGAGGCTCCTGCCGCTATAAAAACCCAGAAGGCTATGACCATTCTATCATCAAGAATAAGCCAAACGATTAGTGGAGCACTTAACAATCGGGCGATGCTTATGAGATTGGGTAAATTCATACGGCCTA
>Ga0066610_10001411_pt1 | contig 14666 bp, 7 predicted proteins | sample SaaInlV_DNA_165m_FD_60375 | JGI IMG/M metagenome (GOLD analysis project Ga0066610, IMG submission 60375) | Marine microbial communities from expanding oxygen minimum zones in the Saanich Inlet - SI075_LV_DNA_165m | ecosystem: Environmental > Aquatic > Marine > Unclassified | place: British... | reverse complement strand
ATTGTCATACACTGCAACACCAGCCACAACAGCTGGAAACTCATACCTGCCATTTTCCTTAGATAAATAATCTAAAGCCTTTGCGTGACCACCTTTAATGTATTTGATAAAATCATCGTAATCGCTCATTTGTATTATTTCCTATAGCTGCATATTATTTTTCTGGAGCTTTTCATTATTCTTGATCATACCTGGTAACACAAGGTGTTATTCACCCTGGCCCACATCTTAAATTGTTAGCAAGTAAATGCTCTTCTGGCTGCCCATTATTTCGGTGTCAGTCTCGCCTGGCTTGTCACCGCCTCTTACATACCCCATGTAATTCTCAATAGACTGCTTAAAGATACGGCTGGTGCTGGTGTCGCCTTTTTTACAACTTACCATGACATCATACTCCCTGCCGGCAAAAGAAAAGATAAGATGGGCGCTGTCACCAACAAAACAATTTAAAAGATATACATTGCCACGCCTGACACCCTGCATCCTAAAGCCTTCCCTTATTGAATTCATTATTGTAGACGTACTTATTGGAAGCTCACGATAATCCTATCTTATGCCAGAAGTAGTAGAAAAGCATGATGAATTCATGGTAAATATCAGGGCTTAGGTTTGTTAGGAGGATCGATTTTCATTTGATCTCAGTCGGTAGTAAGTACAGCACTACCATTTCCAAGAGTTGGACTTATTTCTTCTAGGACCACTCTTCCAGTTCCTACATGCTCCATATGCCCAACATCACCCTCATTAGCTACATTTCTTCTTAAAAGACTGTCATCTCGACTTGCTTGATCTGAAGGTTGTTCTGGAATCCAACCTGTTGATTCTTGTTCCGTCATAAGATGGCTACCATCCGGAGAAGAGATGTTTCCCTGCTGTATAGAGGATGTTGGATGTGTAGATGTTTTCATTTCTCTAACCAGCAAATCCAAATCTTTATATTCTTCACTCTTTGCATCAAGCGCGTCTATTGTCTCCAGAGAATTATACCCTATAGATTTTTCAAAATGAGACTGTGATGTTTCGAAAGGAATATGTCCTACTTCAGTTGCGAAAAGTTTTTCAGCACCAGTAATCAACATATCCTTTAAACCGTGAGAAAAGCGTTTAATTGGCGTATGGTAGACATGTAAGTACAATTCTTTTTTAAATTTGTCAATGTCTTCATTCATTTTCTTCATAGTTGAGGATAGCTGTGTGGTTGTTAAGCTATCATTAGGAACGTTTACAAAGCTTTCTTTTTGTTTTGTCATTTGAGCGTGTGCCAATTGTAATATTTGTAGTTTTTTGTGGAATCTTGTCCCAGGTTTATCATTTCGTTTTTCAAATATCTTTATTTCTTTATCTACTCCTTCTATGAATTTATCATAAGCACTAATGATTGAATCTTTAGTATCATTTTTTGCTTGTGCATAACTAGACTTCCTGTTCTCTCTAATATTTTCTTGTGCAGCTGGAGCATTATGTTCATCAAGTGCCTTAAGCGCTTGAAGTTCTTCAACTTTTTCCCTGGCAGCATTGGACCCTATAGACTTTTGGAGCTGAGACTTTGATGTTTCAATAGGTGTTGTCTCTTGAGAAAGCCACAACGTTACTACTGCATACTTAAAGCCATGAACAATCCTTGCAGCTATTGACGGATAGCCAATATTACTTAAGTCATTATTTAATTTATCGATGTCAATATTCAGATCCACCATTGTTGAGGATATTGATCCAAAGGTTAAGTCGTCAACCTTCATGTCTTTAATGTTGTTTCCTTTTTTGAACATAACCTCTCTGGATGATTTTAATGTTTCCAGTTTGCTGTGGCATCTTGTTCCTTCTGCAGGTTTTTGTTTTTCAAGTATTTTAATCTCATTATCTACTCTTATAATAAACCTATTAACAATGATAAGTACGGAGTTCCGAGCTTTCTGTGTCGAAACTCTATAACTCCCATTATTTTCAGATTCATTCTTTTCATCAAGTTCCTTAATTGATTCAGCTTGCTTTTTAGCAGCATTGGACCCTATAGAGTGTTGAAACTGTGATTTTGATGTTTCAATAGGTGTTATCTTTTGTTCAAGCCACAACGATACTACTGCATACTTTAAACCATAAGCAATCCTTGCTGCTATTGACGGATAGCCAACATCACCATTACTAAGGGAAGTGTTTAAATTAGCAATTTCATAATTCACCCCGTCCATAGTTGATGATAATGATTTAAGTGTTATAGTATTAAAATTAGTTTCATTAAGCTCCTTAAATTTCCCCTGCATCCTATCTTTAGATGTTTTTAATATTTGCAGTTTTTTGTAGCTCCTTGTTCCCTCTGCAGGTTTTTGATTTTCAAGTATTTTAATCTCATTATCTACTCCTTTTACAAATTTCTGCATAGCATTAAATATTGCCGTTCTATTATAAATTACCGACTGGTTATAAACCATAATTCTGCTATCTCGAGCCAAAATAGAAGAGCGTATTTCTTTTGATTCTTGTTTTACACCCATACTTTCTAGAAGTCTGTGTTTCCAAATATCAATCTCTGCTGGGGAACAGACCCAATTATTGTCTGAACATTGCTTTTGTATTAACGCATCAACTTCTGAATATAACTGTTTAGCTTGTTCCATTGACACTAAGTATTTTATATAAATTTCCTCAAGTACATATCCATCTATTAATTCTTTATGTATCGCCTCTAACTGCTTCAAAGCACTATTATGCTCTTGTAGTGTGTTTTTATTTATTCTGTTTATTTCGCTACTATAACTTGATGTTTCCAATGAAGATGCCATCATTTTTGAAATTATGTTATAATCTGGCTCAGCGTCATTGTATGGCATGATAGTCCTTAACTTTTTCGATATAATATGTAGACATTAACACTCATCAAAAAGTTCAATTTCATTCTGTGCAATCACACCTGTACAGAAAATAATTTACTTTGAGCCTTGCCATACCTACAAATAATGAAACGTAAATGGTAGTGAATCACAATTGCTAATTAACAGTGATATGGTTTAATAGTAGAGTGACGAATATAATCAATTAGCATTATAATAATAGTAGATATGATAGACAGCCATAGCCCCTTGTATTTCTATATATACTTATTGGAATGACACCTGTAAGGACATTTTCTAGTAATAAAAAAGGCACAGCGTATGCTGTGCCTTGCTGGAAGATAGTACGTATTAAAGGTTAAGTTTATTCATCCCAACTTAGCGCGCCACCAGTTTGGTATTCGATGACTCTGGTTTCAAAAAAGTTTTTCTCTTTTTTCAAATCCATCATTTCACTCATCCATGGGAATGGGTTAGTTGCACCTTGATATTGTTCTGGAAGACCAATTTGTACTAAACGTCTATTACCAATAAACTCTAAATATTCCCTGAACATAGAAGCATTAAGACCTAGAATTCCAGTAGGCATAGTATCTTTTGCATATTGGTACTCAAGATCAACCCCATCTTTAATGAGCTTGATGATTTCTTTCTGGAACGAAGGAGTCCAAGCATCAGGATTTTCTATTTTAATTTGATTGATTACATCGATACCAAAATTCATATGCATAGATTCATCACGTAAAATGTATTGGAACTGTTCTGATGTGCCAACCATCTTATTACGACGACCCATGGATAATATTTGGGTAAAGCCGACATAGAAAAATATACCTTCAAAAATAACATAAAAAGCAATTAAATCTCTTAACAGCCTTTGGTTGTTAGCTGTTGTTCCTGTTTTAAAGTTAGGATCATTCAGGCTTTGAGTGAACGGTAGCGCCCAAGAAGCTTTTGTGGCAACAGAGGGTACTTCACGATACATATTAAATAAACGTGCCTCATCCATACCTAAACTTTGGATGATATGCTGGTAAGAATGAGTATGTAGAGCTTCCTCAAAAGCTTGTCTCAGCAAATATTGACGACATTCTGGGTTGGTGATGTGTCTGTAAACAGCAAGTACTAAATTATTTGCCACCAATGAATCTGCTGTAGAGAAGAAGCCAAGGCTTCTTTCAATAATGAGTCTTTCATCATCAGTAAGACCATCTTTGCTTTTCCATAATGCTACATCTGCAGCCATATTAACTTCATTTGGCATCCAGTGATTTGCACAGGCTGCTAAGTATTTATCCCATGCCCATTCATATTTGAAAGGAACTAATTGGTTTAAATCAGCATGGCAATTGATGATCTTTTTGTCATCAACTTGGATCCTAGATGCACCCATTTCAAGAGATTCAAGCCCTGTTGATCCTGAATCTGCTGTTAGTGACTCACTCATAAAATTATCTCCAAAAAACTTTAATGTTTAATCCTACTATTGACATGATTCACATGACGGATCATCAATAGGGCAAATATTACTCGGTGTAGATTCAACAGCATTTAAAGTGCCACGGTTAACAGTAGACTTTTCTGTATCTGTAGCACCCAGACTACGTAAATAGTATGTTGTTTTTAAACCTCTAAGCCATGCGGTGCGATAAATGACATCGAGTTGCTTACCTGATGGCTGCGCAATGTATAAATTTAGGGATTGTGCCTGATCTATCCATTTCTGTCTTCTAGAAGCAGAGTCAATTAACCATTTAGGGTCAATTTCAAAAGCTGAAGCATATTTTTCGCGTAATTCCTCAGGAATTCTTTCAATTTTTCGAACACTACCATTAAAATATTTCAGGTCATTAACCATGACTGAATCCCAGAGACCAAGTTTCTTTAAATCTCGGACTAGGTATTTGTTTACAACAGTAAACTCTCCAGATAGATTCGATTTTACAAATAGATTTTGATATGTAGGCTCTATTGATTGTGACACTCCGCAAATGTTAGAAATAGTTGCTGTAGGTGCTATCGCCATAGTATTTGAGTTACGCATACCGACTGTTTTAACTTTTTCACGTAATGTTTCCCAGTCCAAACTTTGGCTTCTATCTTGTTCTAAATATAGGCCTCTGTATTCTTGCAGGCGATTAATAGAGTCAATTGGTAAAATACCTTTACTCCACAGTGAGCCTTCAAATGATGCGTAAGTACCACGTTCCTTTGCAAGGTTAGAAGATGCTTCAATTGCGTAGTAGCTGATGTGTTCCATGCTCCTATCTGCAAATTCTACAGCTTCTTCAGAAGAATAAGAGATATTTAATTTATATAATGAGTCTTGAAAGCCCATAACTCCTAGGCCAATTGGTCTGTGTTTTAGATTGGATCTCCTAGCTTGGATCACGGAATAATAATTAATATCAATTACATTATCTAGCATTCTAATTGCTGTGTTTATGGTTTTCTTGAGTTTCTCTGTATCTAGGCCTTTTGCCGTAACATGTTGAGACAAGTTGACACTTCCTAGATTACAAACAGCTATTTCATCGGCTGAAGTGTTAAGAGTTATCTCTGTACATAAATTAGAGCTATGTATAACACCTGTATGTTGCTGTGGTGAACGGATATTGCAAGTATCTTTGAATGTAATCCATGGATGGCCAGTTTCAAATAACATAGATAGCATTTTACGCCATAGAGATTTAGCCGGAATAGTTTTGAAATTATTAATTTTACCTTGTTCAGCTATAGACTCATAACCTTCATAAGCCTTTTCAAAAGCATCACCAAATAAATCATGTAAATCTGGAGTATCATCAGGTGAAAATAAAGTCCAATCTCTATCTTCAAGCACACGTTTCATAAATAAATCTGGTACCCAGATAGCGGTATTCATATCATGGGTTCTTCTTCTGTCATCACCAGTATTTTTTCTAAGCTCTAGGAATTCTTCAATATCTAGGTGCCAATTCTCTAAGTATGCACATACTGCTCCTTTGCGCTTACCACCTTGGTTAACTGCAACAGCGGTATCATTAGCAACTTTTAAAAATGGTACAACTCCTTGTGATTTACCATTAGTACCTTTGATTTGTGCATTCATAGCTCTAACATGGGTCCAATCATTACCAAGACCACCAGCAAATTTAGATAGAAGAGCATTATCTTTAATAGCGTTATAGATGCTGCTTAGATCATCTGGGATAGTGGTTAAGAAACAGCTAGATAGCTGTGATCTGACTGTTCCAGAATTAAACAGGGTTGGTGTTGAGGACATATAATCAAAGGTAGACATTAAGTTGTAAAACTCAATTGCTCGACTATTTTTGTCGTCTTCCTCTATAGCAAGTCCCATGGCTACACGCATGAAGAAAGTCTGAGAAAGCTCAAATCTATTTAAATCATTATGTAAAAAATATCTGTCGTATAGTGTTTGAAGTCCAAGATATGAAAATAAAAAGTCTCGTTTTGGTACGATAGCTTTACCAAGTCTATCTAAATCAAAATTTTGCATTCTAGGATCTAGAAGGCCGACTTCAATACCTTTGCTTATAGACGATGATAAAAAGCTAGGATATAGCTGTTTCATTTCAGAATTATTTTTAGGTGCAGGTAGTTCTAATGTTTTAGCAACTTCTATATGAATATCATTGAGTAATAATCTTGTTGTTACATAAGAGTAATTTGGCTCTGTTTCAATAAGGGTTCTAGCTGACATAATTAATGTCTTTCGAACATCCTTTATATGTACTTTATCAAAAAGATTTTTGAGCGTGTCCTTTATTATTGAATCAGAAGTTACTTCTTCTAGGTCAGCACAGGCTTCATTAACAATATTGGTGATTGCATCAATATCTAATGGTTTAATTGAGCCATCTTCCATAGTAATGTTGATGACACTTTCTTTTTTAGTGTTTTGAGGGTGATCTTCCCTAAGCTTTTTATGTTCTTCTCGGTATAGAATATAAGATCTAGCAACTTTACGAAACTCATTACGCATTAAAACAAGTTCCACTTGGTCCTGAATTTCTTCCACTTGCACATGGCCACCAGTATGCAGGTAGCGACGCAGGCCGATTAATACCTCATCAGTTAAATCATTAACGATACCATGTACGCGGTTGGATAGAGCTGCGTTATCGCCTTCTGTATCTAAGAATGCTTGTGTTAAGGCAACTTTAATTTTGGTTTCATTGAATGTTATTAGTGCTCCGCCTCTTTTTATAACCTTTAGGTTGCTAACATCCAGGTCTTCAGGTGAGGTTTTTACCGCAGCCCTTTGTGTATCTCTTGCTGAGCTTTCGATATCAGTATGCATATTTTATGTTCTCCACATAATCTTGAATGATGGCGCTGTGTGTATAAACAGCGTTGCATCTAGTATAAACGGTAAATTGCATTTGATCTAATTAGGTTGATTTCTTACATCGTTAACAGGCTGAACCCCAACATATAGGTGCCCAAGAAGATCCTATATACAAGATAATGCGGTTTGCCAATGTGCGCAAGTGAACAAGTTGTGGATAAATTGTGGTTAAATTGTGTAAAACGTCTAGAAACGTTGCAAGGTAAGGTTTTCAAAGGTTGAAAAAAATATGATTCTAATAGAGACCATTTCTCAAACATTGATTATGGTCTCTGCTAGGTAGCTTATCGAGAAGAGGTTATTGTATAAAAGTTTATTTATACAGCTTCATCAAGCCATTTATTTAAATAAGATGAATGGTCAGTCATGTACTGAGGATTCTTGAAAGTTAAAGTTAGCAAGCTTGTTCCTTGTAAAGCGGAAACAAGATTTACTGCTAGGTGACGAGAGCTCTCGTCTTTACCTAGTGATCTAAACTGTTTTTCACACCAGTTAAGAATATCTTTCATTAATTCAGTAGCTGCTTCTGAAATTTTACCATCACTTTTACCAAGTTCTTGGCATAAATTACCGAATACATCACCATAATTTGCAATTTCTTCGCCTCTATTAACAAACATGCTAACAAGTGATTTAAGACGGGTTTTTACATCTGGGTTTGCATTGAATTCTTCAAAACGGTTCTGAAGATCACGTCTGCGGTATTCAATTACTGCAAGAATGATGGATTCTTTTGATTTGAAGTAGTAGTAAACATTACCTAATGGAACATCAGCTAATTGAGCTATATTGGCTAAAGTTGTTGTGCTTACACCTTGCTCATGGAATAGTTTATCCGCTGACTCTACTAGTCTGGTTCTTTTATCATTACGACGAGCCATTATTATTTCCTCTTCTTATTTATTATGACAACTAGGTCATTATACATGATTTAAAATATAGTTCAACAGCACACTGATGCAAATTCACTAACACATGGTAGTTACACGGATATTGCGGTGAAATCGCATATTTTAATTGTTTGTTGTAATCTGTCGCCATGGATGACGAGTAGTTAAGGGGTATGGATATGCAGCTATTATTAGGAGCTACGGGCCTTGAAGGATTTAAATTGCAGTTTGTGCAAGAGAATCTGCAAAAGCTTGGGGTAGAGCTAGTTGAAAACAAATATGTATATCTAGCAGATGGTTACGAAAATTTAGAGCATAACCTTCAACTCTCTGTTAACTCATTGTTACAGGTAACCACCAATAATTATCAGATGGAGAATGATGAGTTTATAGTTTTACCGTGTCATGGAACGATTTCACCTTGGTCTTCTAAAACTTTAGATATATTTACCCAAACACAAATATATGGGATTACGAAAATAGAGCAAGCTATATGTTATAAATATAAAATATATAGCAATAATTTTGATAAGCGTGCTCTCAAAAATATTATAGATAATATGACTGAGACAGTCCTTTTTGAAAATCAAGAAATTAATGAATATTGGCAAGATGAAAAAGAACTAAGCTACAAAGAAATAAATATCCTTGAGCAAGGCATAGATATTATAAAAGATATAAATTGTGAGCTTGGCTTAGCACTAGATTCAGATGAAATTAAGTTAATTTATTCATATTATTTAGAGCAGCACCGCAATCCAACAGATGTTGAACTTATGACCTTTGCTCAAGTAAATTCAGAGCATTGTCGACATAAAATATTTAATGCTAGTTGGGTCATAGATGGTCAAGTTCAAAAGCATAGTCTTTTTGATTTAATTCGCTTAACCACAGATGAAAGAAAAAATCATGTATTATCAGCATATGCAGATAATGCTGCCGTTATAAAAGGGAAAGAAATTGATAAATTAATAAAGTTTGATGGTAAGTATCAATATGAAGCAACTAATTGCGATGCTGCAATTAAAGTTGAAACTCATAATCACCCAACTGCTGTGTCCCCTTTTCCTGGTGCCGCAACTGGAGTCGGTGGTGAAATACGTGATGAGGCAGCTTGTGGCCTTGGAGCTACGCCTAAAGTTGGGTTATGTGGCTTTAGCGTATCTAGTTTATGTATCCCTGATAGTAAAGAAAACTATGAACATGATATTGGGACTGCACCAGGTAAGGCAAGCATGCTTAAAATAATGACGATGGCTCCTATTGGAAGTGCTAGGTATGCTAACGAATTTGGTCGACCGAATATATTAGGGTATTTTCGTAGCTATTGTGAGCAAATAGATAGAAATACTTATCTTGGGTATCATAAACCTGTGATGCTTGCTGGTGGACTAGCAAATATTAAAAGAGAGCATGTAAACAAACGCATTGCAGAGCCTGGAGATGTAATAATAATTCTAGGTGGAAGTGGGTTCCTTATTGGCATGGGGGGTGGCTCAGCATCATCAAAGAAAACAATTGAGGCAAATGAAACGATAGATTATGCTTCAGTGCAGCGGGGTAATCCTGAAATTCAAAGGCGCGCTCAAGAAGTAATTGATTCTTGTTGTGGAATGGGTGAGCATAGTCCGATAATTTCTATTCATGATGTTGGTGCTGGAGGGCTGTCAAATGCCATTCCAGAGTTGGTATATCAAAGTCATTGTGGAGCTATGATAAATCTGCGAGCTATAGATATTGCACACAAAGCAATGACGCCAATTGAAATTTGGTGTAATGAATCTCAAGAGCGTTATGTGCTCTTAACTAAAAAAGAACATTTGTTGAAAATCGATGAAATTGCTAAACGAGAAAATTGTCCGTACAGTGTCGTTGGAACTTTAACTAACGAGCAAAAGATAGTGGTTGAAGATCCATTATTTGAAAATATTCCACTACAATTAGATTTGAAATGGCTTTTTGAAAGCGGTAATGAAAAACAAATAGAAATAGATACTAATAAATGTAATAGGAAAATAGGTTGTAGTACAAAACCTAATGGTTCTGATTTTGCTAGTTTAGCCAAAAGGGTTTTAGGCCATCCAACTGTTGCAAGTAAGAAATATTTAATAACCATCGGTGATCGAAGTGTGGGTGGGCTAGTTGCTCAAGATCAAATGGTTGGACCTTGGCAGGTACCAATTGCAGATTGTGCGATTACGGCACATACCTATAAAGACATAAGTGGAGAGGCAATAGCAATTGGAGAGAAGCCCAATATAGCAAAATATAATCCTGCTGCCAGTGTTCGTATGGCTGTAGGTGAGGCAATATTTAATTTAGCTGGTGCTGATATCAAAAGCTTAGAAGAGATAACCTTATCCGCAAATTGGATGGTGGCAGCTAATACAGAGGTTGGCCTGTATGAGCTTCGTCAAGCAGTAGAATCTATAAGTAAATTTTGCCGTGAATTAAATATATGCATTCCAGTAGGCAAAGATTCAATGTCAATGGTTACGAACTGGGACAATAAAAAAGTAACATCGCCAGTGACTATGGTAGCTAGCGCTTTTACTCAAATTGAAAATATTCAAAACAATATTACTCCATATTGTGGGTATAACGCAGATAATATATTGGTATTAGTATCTCTGTCAAAGCAGAGAAGACTAGGTGCTAGTATTTTAGACCAGATTAATTGTAGTAAAAATAGCGATGTTCCAGATGTTGATTCTGAAAAATTAATTAACTTTTTCAAAATTATGCAAAAGGCCAAACAGGAAAATTTAGTAGAAGCATATCATGATGTATCTGATGGCGGGGTATTTAGTGCTGTTTGTGAAATGTCTTTTGCTGGTAACTATGGGTTTGATATAGATATTGCCGGTAATGATTTAATTAGTTTAATGTTTACGGAAGAGTTATCGGCAATAGTTCAACTTAAAGACTCATGCTTTATAGACTTCCAACGTATTGTTGATGAGCACTCTCTGTGCTCTTTAAAGCTTGGAATAACTAACATTGAACAAAAGATAAATATTACAGCAAATAATAAATTAGTTTTCAGTGAATCTATTATAGAGCTTGAAAAAATATGGGCTAAAACAAGTTGTTTGATGCAAAAGTTAAGAGATAACCCAGAGAGTGCAATGAGTGAATATAAAGCTATTGCACAAAAAAACAAAATGAATAAAGAAATACTTTCTAAAGTGGACATTTCAATACCAGATATGAAAAATCTAGAAATATTCAATATGAAAAGCTATAAGCCTTGGGTGGGGGTGCTTAGAGAGCAGGGCTCTCAAGGCAATATGGAAATGGCTGCAGCATTAATGGAAGTTGGATTTCGTGTCAAAGATATACATATGAATGATTTGGAGCAAAATCCAGGTGTTTTCACTAATTGTAATGGGCTTATTGCTTGTGGTGGATTTTCTTATGGTGATGTTCTAGGTGCTGGACGTGGATGGGCAAATAGAATATTGTTTAATGATAGGTTGAGAGAATTATTTGCTAATTTTTTTGTAAGAGATGATGTTTTCAGCCTTGGCGTATGCAATGGATGTCAAATGTTATCACAACTAAAAAGTATTATTCCTGGGGCGCAAATGTGGCCAGAATTCACTGAAAATATTTCAGGGCAATATGAATCTAGACAGGTTCTAGTGAAAATTAATACCACAGCATCGATTCTTTTCCCCGGAATGGTTGACTCTGTCTTGCCGATAGTCGTAGCTCATGGCGAGGGTCGAACATCTTATACAAGACAAGAGGCTGATAATGCAATAGCAAATAATATCGTAGCAATGCAATATGTTGACCATGATATGGTTGATACATCTGCCTATCCCTACAATCCTAATGGTTCAGAATACGGTGTTACGGCTTTAACATCGACTGATGGTAGAACAACAATTATGATGCCTCATCCTGAAAGGTTGTTTTTAAATTGGCAGTATTCACATGGAAATGCAAAATGGGGTAAATATGGTCCATGGATGAAAATGTTTCTTAATGCACGGGAATTTGTTAGCTAGATATTTATTATAATACTAACAAAATAAATATTTGGGACTTATTTTTGATGTGCATGCTTGAATTAAAATAATAATTAGAGTGATTTAATTATAATATGAAATTAGCTCAGGAGAAATATAGATTCATTTTATAGAATTAAATTTACATCCTGGCTCCTGCTCCTCCTGCCGCAGCTGTTGGCTTTTTCTTTATCCCATCTGGATTAAATGTTATATCAATGTCATATTTTTCAAAATCAGCATCAACCGAAACTATAGTTTTTATGTTTCCAACGAGGGATTCAGTTCCAAATTTTCTCTGTAGCTCTGGATCTGCAATCATGGCATTAGAGCTAAAATTAGTTTTTGCTTCATAAGTTATCTCCCATCCTCCATCATCATTGGGAGTTATAATATATTCAAGATGTGCTTTTACATCAGCACTTAATTGGCAAGAATATTCAGCACCTAGGTGAGTGCCACCAATAAGTGTTGGAGCAAGGACATGCCATAACTTATTGAAGTCATCGCCAAATTTTTCCACTAAATATGCTTTGGCTTCTGTTATTGGCATTCTTGTGTTATCAATAGTGATATATGCTAGAACTTCCTTTTCTGATGCTGTAATAATTCTGTCCATTTCACTTTTATCTCCAGAATCCATGGAGTCCGAAATTGAGCAGTCTTTTATTGCCGTATGGATATGATTGTCAAGACAGTCATGAAGTTGGTCTCTGTGTTTTTGTTTGTCAGCCTTATGAAATCCTGAAGCTTTTATGTGGTTAGCTTTTTGCGTTGCTACAAACATTAAGTATATTGCTTGAGCTCTTTCTTTATCGGTTAATTTTGCATCCCCTAAATTTTCATCAGCCGTTGTTTCTCCATCCAATAAATAATGTAGAGCTCTATTTACTGAGTGATCTTTAAATGCATCTTGAATTTCTTCAATCATTTCAGTAAAGCGCGAAATTTCTCCAGACATAGGTGTATGCTCCCATCGTGATGTATATTCTTTAGACCACTAGTTTTCAATAAAGTTCAATGGGAATATAGGGGGGAATGTACTAAACTCAGTGGCTTTGACAAGTAGCTATAGTTTATGGATTTAACTCCTTTTGTTAAGATGGAAGTACTATTTATTAAGCAAGAGGAAATTGATACCATTTTAGGTGGCTGTATTAATCATTTCTTGAATCTTTTCTTAATTGTGAGCGTGGATTTTTATCTGGCTCTGCAGCAGCACCAGTAGCTGTGCTTCTATCTGGTCTTGACTCTATTTCAGCTGCATCTCTAGCTCTAGCCACTTCTTGGCCAAACATGATGGTCTCTTTGGATTCAGGCTTTTCACCACCTGCAGTCCCGCCGCCCCCGCCACTCTCATCAACATGATGAACTATTGATAGATCTTTTCCGACAACCACTTCTTCTTCCGCTTGCATTTCGGAAGCTCGTGTATCTAAGGTTTCTTGTTTTGCTGCCTTATATGCTCGGTAAGAGGATTGGATTTTAGAAGCTGCTGAGTTATTAACATCATTAATTGGTATATCTTTAACCATACTATGTTTATCAATCAACTCTAGTACTCTATGATGTTCACTTGCATCGATCATGTTAACTTTTAAAGATAAGTCTAGCATTCTTTTTATGGAACAAACTTTTTCTGACACCTGTTCATCTACTTTTTCATGAGCCATTTTTCCATCAGTAAGCCTTCTTTTTGCAAGACTCAAGTTATTATATTCCTCAACCATACGGGAGAATTCAGTAGTAAACGATTTCAATTTTTCTTTAGTAAGCTTACCTTCATATTTCAATGAAGGATCGTATGTTATCTTGGCAGTTACTATTGGTAATGTGGCATTTTGAAGAATATTTAAATTTATAGCATCCTGCTTTTGAAGGTCGGAATAGGGGGTGACTGTTAGCATATCTAAATATGATTGCTCTAAAAAAATGGCCTGAGGTAAAGGATTGGAGCCTTTACCAGATACACCAGCACCTGCTATTAACACTTCATTATAACCGCTATCAGCATCAGATGTGCGAACTAGCAACTCATCCACACTGCTTATTTTGGAAGGTGGAACAAAATGCTTATCATCAAGGAAGAAGTATCCATTATGCTTAGGTGATTTTTTTATTAATTCTTGTTCTCTTTCTGCATAATGTAACTGTTGGTTCATCGAATTTGTAATACTATCAATGCCTTTAGCGGTTACTGCATCACGCGCATGCATCAAAAGAATATCTTCAGGCTCCACTGAAAAAATAAAGCTTAGTCCACGACCACACCCACCATGATTCTTATCAATTAGGCATCCACAAATACTCGTCACCGAACTATCAGCTAAATACCCAGGATCGCCTTTTGAGAGTCTTTCAGCATCAGAGCTAGAGTGGACTAATAAGCTGAAGTCATCATTTTGTATTGCTCCAACTTGAAACTCTATAACACCTTCTCCATTATGAATGGATACAGTTTTTTTACTAGCACTATCAATAGTTTGCCTGGTATCTTCTTGTAACTGACTCCATGTCTTTAATTTATCATTTACATGGCCATAAGTTTTTGATTTACTAATGATTTCTGATATTGAAC
>Ga0066610_10001395_pt1 | contig 14749 bp, 13 predicted proteins | sample SaaInlV_DNA_165m_FD_60375 | JGI IMG/M metagenome (GOLD analysis project Ga0066610, IMG submission 60375) | Marine microbial communities from expanding oxygen minimum zones in the Saanich Inlet - SI075_LV_DNA_165m | ecosystem: Environmental > Aquatic > Marine > Unclassified | place: British... | reverse complement strand
TCTCGCCTATGCTGCTTTCTTAGCTGTTCTTCTTCTGATTGGCTTAAAAACGTCTTCATAACAATAGCTTATAAGGTAATGCCTCCTAAAAGTCCATACTTTTATTCACGAAGGGTATAGTGCAAAAGCGCAACTAGAATTGAATAATAAAACTAAGAATATTAAAATCCGGGGGAGGCATAGTTGCATGAAATGGTACTTAAAAATGATAAAATATTAAATACCTAAAAAACAACCCGCTAAAAACACGCGCAATATAGGAATTTGTTTTAGTGTGAAGCTACATGATTGCCACGACCTGCGGTCACCCAACTTCTATCTCCAAAAACTGCTGGATTCGGCATATAACCTCCACGCCCATCTGGAATCAAAAAATGAGATCGAATAGCTCCCTCTCTAGCTTCCCTGCGCATTTTTATAATTTCTGGATTGGTAGGGTGCATTATAGAGTCTGCTTTTCTCTGCATTTCTTCAAATTCTTCTTGCTGCTGCCTGATCCAAGCAGCTTTTTGACTTTTTCTTTCTTCTAAGTCATCAGACCATGTTGGCAATTTAAGTTCTCGCTCATCAAACTCAAAATTGCTTACTTTTAAACGGCTACCATTTGTTCGTTGTTGGAAAGATGAAACACGCTTTTGTCTAGCATCCTCAGATGCCTCATCACCTCTTCCTCCTTGTGCATGCATTGATATAGAAAAGCACAGCGCAAATACGCCGACCATCAGATTCAACCCATATTTTATCATAGCTGCCCCGCTCTTTTATCAAAAATGCAGTTAATTTTAATCGACTTGAATATAATAATTTATTAGAAACTTCCGCACAAACAAAAAAACATAATTTATTGATATAATTTAATAATATGTAAAAACAAGGCTTATTTAAGTCGCCGTCAAGTTAATGTGGATTTGTGTTATGTTGGAATTTTATTATGAAGGTTATCACCATATCCTTATTATTAGTGCCTAGATGTCACCGTTTTCCAGTTTCCATTATCAGTCATGCTGCATGGCTTTACCACCGATTCAACCATAGCTACTGTGACATTCAAGAACAGATGGCTTTTCGTGGGATCATTGTGAGTCATGAAACAATTCGTTCTTGGTGTCTCAAATTTTCAAGGCACTTCCACGAAGTTATTAAGATGCGAGAGAGAAGTCCAAGTGATACGTGGCATTTTGCTGAGATGACTCTTAAAATCAATGAGAAACCCTTTATCTTATGGAGTGTTGTTGATTCACAATGATATGAGCTCGATGTCTTTCTTCAGAAACGTCACAATAAGAAATCTGCTATTCGTTTCTTAAGTCGCTTGTTAGACAGATATTCTGAAGCAGGCCTCATTATAACAGATAAGTTGAGAAGTTACATAAAGCCTATACGCTCTATGTGTCCTGAGAAAGAACATCTATCTCATAAAGGTTTGAACAATCGTGTTAAAAATGCTCATCAACCTACAACACGTCGCAAGGAAAAGTCTTTGATCAAGTTCAAATCTCCTCAAGAAGTCCAGAGAAGCATATCTCTCATGGGAAAATTACGTAATATTTTTTCCGTTGATGTGGGGAGGTATTCACAAAGGACACATAAACAGCGAAACTCTTTTAGATCTGCTCTCTTCATCTGCAGCGAAGCCGCTTTAATGTCTCTCCAGCCTCAATTATGGATGAATGAGTGCTAAGCTCATTATTACTCCGGCTAGCAAACAGTTAGCGTTCTAAATTAGAATTTCCTTAAGAGATGCTAGTTGCGTCACAAACATTCGACAACTGTTTTACTTCCGGAGTAATAACTTGACGGTGCCAGGGGAAGAATATCAGGGTGTGCAGAAGGCAAAAAGAGATGTTTCTTAAATGTCTGCTTTATTGTTTCTTTGCTCTAAACGCTACCTGATAGGCTTTCTCAGTCCATTGTATCAGTTCACCTGGATCTTCCAATATCTCAATCGGTACTTTTCAGTTGGAAACAATTATAGTTTTGCCTTTCTTTTCGTAGGAGAATGGTGAGCTGCTCATCGCCTCATAATCTGCTTGATTACTTTCATCCACCTTGAAAAATATCTAATCACCGAATATCAGGGCAATAGGCAAATTATTTTTCCGGATAGCATAACCACCGAACATACGACACGATGTTATATCGCCCGAAGGCTCTAATAATTCGAGTATATATTCAAGAAATTCACTTTGGGGTTTAATCATTAACTTCGAAATTCGTCATTTTCTAGTTTTAATAGTCGTTTTTTAGCAGCTAATCCACCTGCATACCCTACAAGACTGCCATCTGTGCCAATGATACGATGGCAGGGGATAATGATACCTATGGCATTGGCTCCATTGGCATTTGCAACTGCTCTAACGGCTTTCTTATTATTTATGTTTTTTGCTAATTGCAGATAGGTTGAGGTGGTTCCATAGGGTACTTTCAACAACAATTTCCAAACATTTTTCTGGAAAGAGCTACCTACCAACAACAATGGGATTGTAAATTTTTTTCTATTTCCAGAAAAATATTCATCAATTTGCTGTCGGGTTCTTTCTAAAAGCTGATTATTTCGTTCAATAAAGTCAGCCTCTAACCCTTTCTGGATTCGGCTATCAATCGCGATTCTCATTTTTCTATATCTAAAATCAAGCAAATAAAGATCATTATTAAATGAACCTAAGATTAATTCACCGATTTTAGTTTTGTAATATTGAATATTAATTTTATCCATTTTACTAGCCTATTTCCTTATATCTGAAACAACCAGTAGCATGGTCATTCATCATGCCGGTTGCCTACATAAAAGCATAGCAGAGGTAGAACCGACAAATTTAAATCCACGTTTTTTTTAATCTGGATACCTCTATTAACCTCTAGACATGATATAATCATTTGATATGATGGAATAGTGGGCATTTTTAGGAGGTTCTATTTAATTTTAATCACGTTATCAATGTTCAATCATATCGTTTTTTTTAATTTTTCATCTAATGAACTTAATACGAGCCACTTGGCGTCACTCTTAAAATTTGCTAGAAATAAAACTACTAAGTCTATTATTATTACGAACAATTCTTTTACTTTGAACGATGCCTTTGATCATTTAGATTCTGAATTGGTTGAAACTATTGACAACAGATTGAGAGTACGCAGCAAATTTATAATTGTCCCAGAAAGTGAATTGGGACCAAGTTCGCACAATTTTCTTCTTCATTCAGAAAATGCTTGAAAACGCATAGACATTATTATCGGATGGTTTGTCAGGGAAGATTGAAGAAAAAGTAAGAGGCTGTAGCGGATAACTGGCTCGCTTTATTGGTGTTTAGAACTAATTGTTCTAGAAAATAAATCTAAGGTACCTGTCTCATGGCAAATCAATTTTTAAGGTATGTAACTATAGCCGTTTTTTTTGGATTAGTAGCTAGCCAATCTTCTTCAGAAGAGGGGTTTTGCACAGATTTTTCAGTAAATGGGTTGTCTTATGACCTTTTTACAGATGAGAGATCATATGTTTCGACATCGGTTGCAATTCAAAGGTTGGCTGATCATAGAGAGACTTGTGAAATACTAGATCTTAACAGAAATTATATTTTTAATTATGAATTGGATGCTTTAGTTGAAGAATTGCTAAAATTTAAAAAGTTGCGAATTTTAAATTTGGTAGAAACGTAAATTTTTGGTGAGGGAATTCTTAGGCTGGTTCCATTGTTTTCAATGGAAAGTATCGAGTACATTGATGTCAGGGGTGATCTCGTAATAGCACAAAATGTAAATGCATTACTAAAAGCGTTGCCAGGAAAACTATCTGAAAAGTTAAAGCTTGCAAGAAAGCTAATATGGGCTCCTGAACAGCATCTTGCTGGTTTTGTGCGTTCATATCACATGCTGCCAGAAGAAGCTGAAGCACACCGTAAGTATTTGAATATAATTATGAACAGTCCAAAAAAAATTAAATTCTTAGGCTAATATGTAAAAACAGAAGTCTGAAGCGCTTTAAATTTAGTGTCCCTCAGGTAGAACGTTTTAACCAGGCAAAGTTGCTAAATTAAATTAATCCGGGAGTTTTCTTTACGCATTTTAATTAAGTCAGTCTTTAGTTTGCTTGTATAGGGCCACCTCATGAAAAAATAAGGATCTATTACTTGCACTGTTTTTCTAGGGATTCCGCCCATATAACAATGGCATGGTTTTGATAACAAAAGGCATAAGCACATATACTGAAAACATTAGGAAAAAGCTGAGTAGACTGATTTTTAAAGCGCATTACTTAAGAATTTTCTTGAGGCACCCCTGCCTTTTTGGCTTCTCATAACCGTCAAGCTTCTTGCAACGCGGGGGCGTTATTACTACATTGGAAATATTATGAGTTTACGACACAGCCGAAGCTAAAGTTTGACAGATTAAATGAGGTGATTTATTAGTAACATGAATTACTTCATATAAGGAGTAGCTTCTATGAAATATTCAAAATACCTTTTTGTAAGTTTCTTACTGATATTAGTTTTCATGGTTTATTCCCTTGAAGCAAGTTCAAATCCTTTGCGAGGATTTGAACCATTTTTTAAGGAGACATTGGGGTTACTTAGGCATTGCACACATCGTGCTACCTTTACTATTGCTAAGCCTGGACGTTTACTTCATTCAACAACAGGTCAATTGAAGGAAGTAGATGATAAAGAAACTGATCAAATCTTTGGGATACCGACTTACGATTCCGCTTTTCGGTATATGCTCACTTCGGACGATGTTCGCCTCGATTTTGTCCAAACTTTTGCGAAAAATCTTGATATTATAAGTACAGAAACTCTCAATCACAACTTATCGCCTATAAAGGAATTTACAGAACTAAGAGACATTTTAAATACAAAGAAAACGGCTTCTCTCATGCACCGTATTAGTAAAGGTGAGTTATATATTGCTGAGACAAATTCGACTCAAAAACAGAATGGAGACACACAAATTCTTAGTGAATTTGCCCATCACTTTAACGATTTAAGAGATGCGTTTCCACGTCCTTTAAAAGCAGCTCAAATGGATCTAACTTGCCGCCTCTCTGATGGACATCATGCGATTGTTGCAGTTCAAGTCGTTCCTCAAGATTTCTTGGACCGACGTGCTCTTGCTTATGCCGCGCTCTATTTTGATCGTCAACTCCGTTCAGGTGACAATTGGGGACAACTCCAAAAGGTTATTGCGATTAGTATTCTTGGAGGTGGAAAGAGTGATATGCAGCGTTGGGTAGTTAGACCAAAAGAAGTAATTAAACATTATAAGTTTGTTGATGTCTTAAATCCTGAGGACAAAATTGATGGTATTGAGTTAATTCAGTGTTCTGTTTTAAGTAAAGGACCTGTAGCAGACCCTAAAATGCGTGAGTGGGTTGAGCTTTTTCGTGCGGCTCATTATAAAACATGGAATGATGTGGATAAAGTAAAATCTCCGGTTATTCGTGAGGCTTATGAGAGACTTCGGATGGACAAATTCCCTCCAGACATTATGAGGCAATATAACGATCAAGAATACAGCCGATACTCTCAACACACGGCTATGATCGTTAAAAAAGCAAGAGAAGAGGGGCTGAGAGAAGGTAAAATGGAAGAAATATTAAAGATAGCCAGCAGAATGAAAAATAAAAGGATATCGCTAGAGGAGATTATGAAAATGACGGGCTTAAGGGAATCGGACATTTCTAAACTCTAAAAGCAAGTGTCATAATCTTGATGCACGGTCAAGTTAATGTGGATTTGTTGTGCAGAGGTTTCTCTATAGTTTTAACTTATTAGCATATGCATTGGTGATCGTTTTTAGTGGATCTATATGGAGTTCCGGTATGAGCAGTAAACAGAAATATGAAATAAGGATATTACCTGAAAATAGAGAACTTTCAGAAGTAGTTAAGAAATTTAAGGCACTTGGTTTTAAATAAGTTTAGTATGGTGTCGTTTCGCCCAATCGAAAAGCATCAACCTATTTCTCAAACGATGCCTGGGGCAAAATATATCTAAAGAAAGCTCTCTTTGAAAAGGATCCTTCTCTTGACATTCTAATGAACGCTGAGCGCGTAATGTTCCCATGGAGCAGTCTTGAGCAGTCTGAAGTGATTCGTATGAAACAGAAAACTTGTGGGCTTGAAGATGGTATTTCTATATTTAGCCACCTTAAAGACGGCGGAGGTGCAATCTTAGAGCTTGGAGTTGAAAATAAAAACGACATGAAAAAACTTGTGTGGAACTTTTCTATAGCTGAGCTAAAAGCCGGCATGGAAGAGTTTATGAAATTGCACAAGGACTTTTTTGAGAAAAAACACTTTTTTGAAAAGACTTCAAGCTCCAGATCAGTGGAAAAAACTAGGTACTCTATCAGAGTCGTTCCCAATCCGGTCGAGGAATATTTACTCGCCAGGTAAGGAATGATCTAAGTTTCATTTTGAAAATAAATAATTTTGTAAAAGATATAGAATAGCATCGCACACCATAGCGCTTCCATATCTCCCGCGGCTCTCCTCCACGATTGGTATCTATATAATCAAAACCCCGAAGCTTCCTTCAATAACTACTCATTAACAACTTCAAGTTTCTGAGTCTCTGATCTAGTCACATCAGTCCCCTTAACGTAAAAAGTCCGACCATCTTCATCTGTGTGATACGAACTTAGATCGGAATCGGGCACTTTCATCTTCTGAGGTTTATTGCAACTTGGGGGCACCAAACCTGTTCCTTGTTTTACGTTAAAATCATCATTACCGGGTGTTTTGTATTTCATCATAGAATCCACCTCGAACGATAGCAAAAGAGTACAAACTGTTGCTCCTCCAGCAAAAAAATTAAAAAAATTTCTCATGACGACTCTCCTTCTTCATAATCAATTACACCTTTTATCCAATCAATCATCAACTGATTAACACGCGTGCCTATATTATAGTCATCTGAACCATAAGTAAGAACATACCTTGCAGTTGGATTGTCACTAACATCGTAAACTCCACTTCCACTTTGACCTCCGGAAGTGTCGATGTCGTAAAAAATTCGTTTGTCGTCTACTTTGATAACTGGGCCCTTCATAGTAATCATGTATTCTATCTCCCACGTGTTTATTCGAGAAAACAGCGAGGTAGCCTGTTACTTGCAATTCCAACGATTTTAAAATCTCATCTTCAGTAATATCGTGATGGATAATACCTGTTTCCTTACCAATAGCTTGGTCTAAAACAACTAATCCTATATCGGTGCTTTCGAGCTTCCCGATCGTCAACGGACATGTCTTGATACACAGGGTAGCTGTACCACTTCTCAGCGTTCGAAATCCAGGTTGCATCTTCTCCATGGCGTCCCCCCCTGACCTTTAGGAGTATAAATACATTATCTAATCTTCTGAGTTAGAATCTAAAATTATAACATAATCTTCATAAGCACCTAGAACTCAGATTAACTTGACGGTGCCCTCAAAACTGATGATAGACTGATACATATTACTCATTTACTGTATCATCTCCAGATTGAACCTCTGAGTAATTTCCAACATAGAAAGCGGGAAAATATGGGAGTTTTTCTTCTCTTATGTCTGAAGCAGCTTCTTTTTTAAAGTCTTCAACCTCTTGGGATGTCCATTGATTTCTAAACTGCCGAAAAGAGGAAACAAGTGCAAAATCCGTTCTAAAATGTTCACGAATTTTTTCCGCAAATTCACCAAAGGGAGAACAAGTAGCGAGAAGGCCAGGCCCACAAGTATCTCCACAAATATCAAACCTTGAATGAATATTGATCATAAAAAATACTCGTTTCTTTCCAGCTCTTTGCTCTCTTACTTTGAAAAATCTATTTGCTTCAGGAAGATTAAATTGTCTTCGCAAATCACCAATAAACTTCTGTTCACTATGCCATAACTGATATAGAACTTCATTTCGCCTGATCGCATCAAAATCTAATCTCCTCCTAAAAGCATCAAATTCTTTTTCTGCTGCTCTAACGCGCTTAAAATAGTCTTCTTCTTTATACTTTAAGGGATTCGCATGATCCCGTAGATCTGCAAGTGTGGCACTTATTCCCGTGAACTCACGTTGGTAAGCGTCATTTACTTCAGTATATTTTTCTTCTGCCTTTCTCGAGAATTCTTCGCTAACTGTATTAAATGTTAATTTCAGCCTTTCATTTTGCTTATTTAATTCTGGAAGTTTTTCTGTGTAATTAAGGAGTGCTCTAAAGCTTTTGTCAATTTCATCTTGCGTCGTGTTAAAATCAAAGAAATGGACGCTTCCACTAAAACGATTTTCGTATTCCTTAAGTTTCTCTCGCAGCTCTGAAATATCAGAAAATGAATCAAAGGATTCATATGAGTCCATATACGAAGAATTTACTTTCCTTTGGTTGTCTGTGTGTTTTTGTTTTGAAACTGCCTGTTTTGTAGAAGTATCCGTATCCTCTGAATTAACGTATTTAAGCATTGAAAGCAAATTTTCTTGTAGTTTACTTCCTATAAAACGTTTAATTCCGTTGACTGAAGTTATATTAGCACTTGAACTATCGTAAACTAGATCTTCATCCAATACTTTTTCCAGTTCATATTGTTGGGTTTCTTCATCCAAAACAAGATAATTGAACCTAACAACGAAAATATTCCTTCCCGCCCAATCTCTGTCAAAGTTTTTTATTCCTTGAAGAACTTCTTCTTCTATTTGGGCTAATTCATTATGGTGCTCAAAAATTTTAGCCCTAGGATGCAGAGATTCTAAAGTTTCACTATCAACCCCACGCCATCCACGTATCTCTGGCGAAGCAAAGATTGTCTGTATACTAAAAAGCAAGCACACGCACGCGACCACACTTCTTACCATAATAATGTTCATCCTGTTTTCTGAAGTCTGAAGCTTAGTGAGCTATTGTAGATTGCTGGTAGAAATTCTGATGTGTACGCAACCAATTTTCACTTGCATGATTAGCTAACTTTTCTCGTAATTTTCTGACCGTACCTTCATGAGACAAAATTCCTTCATCAAAGAAAATAGCTCTGTTCGAACATGCTTCAAAATCTTTCGATTGTTTTTCTGCCTCTGCTCTCAAATTGTCATAGAAATAAGAAATTGCGGTAACATCTGCATAATTCTGCGTTAAATTGACCTTCAAATTTTCCATTTCTATAATTAGTGGTATGAACTTCATTATGCCTTCCTGCTTGATACGATTATATGATAGATCGATGAACTCCATATTGGGCATTTTTCTCAAGGAGTCACAAACAACTTGTGCTCCTTCATCGGAAATTTCATTACTTGCTAAATTAATAACCTTCAATTTGTCCAACATATGATCAGACCCAAATTTTTTAAATACCTCACCAATAGCAACCGGTCTAGGAGCAGTTATAGCAGCAGCCACAGAATCATCTGTTATACCTTTCTCACTTAAATCAATCTGCACAGCACCACCCGAAAATGGAAACATTATCACTATAAAAAACATCAATATTTTATACATATTCATCACCTAATGTATTATACAGCTCATAGTCTAAAACTAATAAGCAATAAGTCAAGATATAATCTCGTTATTTCTATTCAAAAACGATTTTTTACCCGATTATCCCCAACAACAAAAATCCCAACCCAACTCTAGTTTTCTTTCATATGGTCCTACTCCTCTAATAGCTTCTTCATTAGTGAGCCGAGGAATCCAAATGAGACCAGCTACTTATCTGATATTATCCAATACTATTGGATCTGCAGCCACCTACCTAAAAGGATACTAAACTAAAGAAAGATAGTAAATGAGATCTCTTTACAGTACTTTGGTTAGTTCGTTCCTCCCATATTGAATATACGAACACCCAATTCATATAAAACCTGTAATTTCATCTATCGTAACCTCGTGATTTAACGTGTTCCTGCTGTTTTGCAATATAATCTTTCAGTTCCATGGTGAGTACCGGGTTATGAACATTTAGCTCCTTCCTGAGGGAATCGTCTTTCGTAAACAATTGGATGTAGGCACTCAGATCTTTTCGTGCATCTTCACCAAGCGATGAGTTTTGATCGAGTTTTATCTCCTTGAGCTTATCTTCCATGTAAGAGGCTATTTTCTCAATTGACGAGATTTTAGAACGAGGTGTCGCATCTAGCTGTATTTCCGGTTTGTGTACTTCCTGAACTTGGGACTTCTTCGTATCATGACAGGCCTTCATGTAGTCTCGAACGCCTTGAGGCCCTTTCTCTTTTAGAACATCATTAAAATCTTGTCCTGATTTAGAGGGCTTTATAATGGTAACACTCCTATCTTGCTGCTCCTTAAATTGGCTTTGAATTTTCTCCAAGAATTTTTGAGTTTGCGCGTTTTGTTTGTGATCGTCGTTATCTGCACAAATAATAATTTCCTTCTCACTCCCCTGATAGTTGCCGATATTGTAAATCCCCAAGGAGGCGACGATCTTTCCATCTACCCCTGCCTCTTTAATAGAAAGCGCCGTTTCAACACCTTCCGCAATAAATACCCTGTCAAAATCTTTTGGAGCATCTTGGAGTGTCACAAAGGATCCTTTCGCGATCCCGTACTGAATCTTATTGAGTTTTTCTCCGTCCCTGCTCAGGACACGTTTGCCTTTAACATCCAGTTTTGTTAGTTGAACGGATTTTAATTCACCATCTTCGTTTCTCACAAATGCTGCCATGCAGTCATGATTTAAGTCCTTACGTTCCCCTTTGTATTTAAACTCTGTGCCTTTTGGAATAAATCGTAAATCTTCTGATGAGCTTCCTTGAATGCCACGTTCATCACGTAAATAGGATTCCGCTACTGTGCTCTCAATTGGCTTTGACTTCATCTGCAATTCCAGAACGGCTTCAAGGCGCTGCTCAAAATCTTTCGCGTGATCTATTTCTGTTTGTTTTTGTGACTGCTCTTGACGTTGTATCAAAGGTAACTGTGATATTTTGAGATCTGCTTCCACATTTAAAAGTTTACCTAAATAATCCACCGATTCCTTAAAACCTGTTCCTTTTTCTCGCTCAATAAGCTTAAAGATATTTCCCCCTTCATTATGTTCAAAATCCTTCCACAATCCCTCGTTAGCACCAGAGATGTTCACAACAAGAGAGCCTTTTTGACCAAACCGGAGCGATGATTTCGTGCTCATACGGGCATTTGGGCTCCCAAGTAAATCAATGGCTATGTCTCTGTACCTCCCTCGAGCCATTTCAAGAACATGGGTAGAGGGTACATGCCTTCTTTCTGCATACCCTAAATGCTTTTGAAGACGTGTTTCTATACCTGGTCGCATGCGAGTCAGAACAGAGACTGCTACTTTATTGCCTAAAAGGCGTTGAGCATTTTCATTACGAGCAGTAACAGCTGATTGCCATTCTTCTTCGACACCATTCCGATTTGCAGGCGTTTTAACCTCTTTCCAAAGACGAGCGGCTTCCCTTGATGACCTCAAATACTTTTCTATGGGATAATAAATAAGATCTGGATTGATTTTTGGAGATATTTCTCCAGCTTGAACTTTAGAGTAGAGAGCGCTATCAAAAGTTACTCGATTTACATCTAGCCCTGCTTGCTTTGCAACTCTTACGTCACTGGGACGTTTTAAAACTTGCCTGAGGGCTATAGCTTGCGGTCCTCGATCTTCAATACTCTTGGCTCTACTGTAAGCCTCCACTTTGCTTCGTATTTCTCCATTAAGAGCATGAACCAGTAGTTTCTCCTCTTTAACTCCCAACTTCTCAAAAAACACCTCAAACCTTTCAGGCGTATCCACAAGTTTTAGCGCCAATGTATCGCGCATGATTTTCACCTTCTTAAAACGCTCTTGAGTAATAAACGTTTTTGAGACATGCGCCTCAACACTTGGTCGATCTTTAAGCCGACTATAAAGAGCGGCTGCCTCGTTTCGTGCGTCACAGTAAGATTTTACGACATTATAACTTTCCTTTTCCTGCAAACTTAGACGATCATAATAGAGATTCTCAAGTTGTGATGTTAAATGTGCCTGTGCATGGGTTTTGATGGATGCAATATAGACGCGATCGTTTTGAATGAGGGAACTCCCCCAGTAGTCTTTGAGGGAATCTTCTCCTTTTTCCACTCTAAGGAACGGGCAATAAAGACGTGGATTTTCTTGCATTACGGACGCAATTGAATCTCGTTCTGTCTTTAACCTTTTATAGTCTTCAAAGAGGGGATGGGATTTTGAAAGCACTCCTGGATGTGTCTGAGATATTTCTGTCCAAAGACTCCTCGCTTTGCGGACGAGATCTACATACCCTTCCATCTGGATAGATGCTCTATACTCTATTTCTGAGAGAAGCCGGGGACGATATCCGGCATCGACCTCCAAAACATCACGTCTTATTCCAGCCAAGCGCACGTAAGGCGTATGCTCTTCCCACTTATCCAAAATGCTTTGAGCCGCTCGTTTCTTCTCTTCAAAACATACTTTGTATGCTTTGTAAGATGGGTGTAGATAAAGAGGTTGTGACGGTTTGAGGCTCATCTCTTCACGAAGATTGATCGCCTCCACCATGAGATCTTTATATTGCTGAACACGTCTTAAATACGGCTTTTGTGACGCATCCACTTGATAGTCCTGCAATGTTTCTTTAAAAGATCCTCGGCTGACTTTGTCTATAAAATTCTTAAAATCTATAAACCTATCTCGACTCACATACACTTTTACATCATGACGGTGCCTTGTCATGGCAACAAGAAGAGAGGATGGATCTAAGCACGGGTCTACCACCACAAAAGTTTTATCAAAAGTACTCCCTTCTGATTTGTGAATGGTCATTGCGTAGCCGTGTGTAATGTGAGGGTAGTTTTCTGTGCTGAACTGCACACGCCTTCCTCTCTCCAGTCGGACAGTCATTAGCGCTTTATTGAGATCATATTCTTCAATGATCCCAAGAGTTCCATTTTTGATGCCAGTGGAGGAAGTCTTTTTAAAAAAACTTCTCAAAAGGGACTTCTCTTCAACATTCTGAACGTACTGCCCATAGTGATCATTCTGAGTAAAACGAATTCGATCACAAATCGCGTATTCTTGACCTAAAGTGCGAAAATGTTCTTTTAAATATCCACGAGACTTAAGTCCTTCACGAATCGCCTGGTTAAGCTCATAAACCTCCACATTCCGATAGGCCAAGACCATGTGATTTTGATGAGTATTATAATCTTTAATGTAGGCATCCCGCAAAGCGTGAATTTGCTCTCTTGCGCTTTCATGCCATGTAAAATGACCCTTTTCATAATAAGGTTTGATGCCGTCAAGAACATTATGCTCATTTAAGAGTTTTGAGCATTCTCGTTGCCACTCAACTTTTTGACGTAATACCTCTCGAGTCTCTGCGCATTCAAATCTTTCCGCAAAAAGCCGTCCATAATCCCCACTTTCTCGCGACTTAATTTGAGAAATATCTTGAACGATGAGGACTTTTGCTCCTCTCTCTACAGCTTCTCTTAAGAAAGGCTCCCAGAGTCTACCACCAACCATATTCGCTTCATCAACAATGATGACGTCATTGCTGGTGAAGCGATGTTTTTCCAAAGCCTTCATTTTATTATGGGCATAAAGATATGGTCGTCCCCAAAGTCGGCCGCTTTTAACATAGTCTCTTTGTTTTTGATATTTCTCCCATTGGAACATAAAGCTATCTAATGTTTTACACGGAATGCCAATTTCTTGCTCCATGATCTCAACTGCCTTTCCTTGGAAAGATGTCCCCAATACTTCATACCCAGCTTGTTGATAGCTACTGGCCACGGCTTTCAGGAGAGTTGTTTTACCAGTGCCTGCCTTCCCGTTTAAAATACGGATATCTTGCCCGCTGCATAAATGGTGAACAGCGTCTCGTTGCTCTTTAAAAAATTCTACCTCTTGTGACCCAATGGATCTGTCAATAAAAGCTTGAGAAACTGACTTCGTTTGACGTTTATGCAGTGTATCAGCAAGAGTTGTAATCGTGTCTTCTTGTTCTTTGTAGTGGGTAGATGTAAACACCTCTTCTCTGTTGATATTATTGCCAAGCTTCTCGGAAATTTCTTTATTTTCCAGCAACTGGTCCGTAAACTTTGAGGCCAATCCATTTAGTTCTGTTGCAAAAGTTGATCCTTCATAAACGATGTTATCGTTGGCTTGGGAAAGGATGAGTTTGGGAGAAACGCTGAGTTCATCTACTTTCGTTTTTAAGAGTGCAAAGAGTTTTAAATCTCCTCCTACGCGTCTGATAATTTCATCTTCTATATGTTTACGGGTGAATGTTGTGCGTTTATGGGCAACCTCCCTAATTAAAACTTCGGGGTTTTCACACATAATGGCTATGTTCTTTTGAAGCGTTTCTTCATTATCCGCCACAATGCGTGAGTAGCCGCCCTCTCTTGCAAGTTTTTGCGCATACCAACCTTCGTGTTCTGTTGCCAAAAACTGCGAACCTCGATCTTCATTAGAACGGGCATCAATACGTACACTGTGTCCTGCCAGTTGGAGATGTTTATTTGCGACAGACTCCCACTGCTTTCTTGTGGTGTTGTGTTCAGTTTTTGAGACGATTTCAGAGTCCTTCCTCTGTGAGAAAGTCCCAGCTTTTAACGGGCGCCTCGTGATCATACCGTGGAAGTGGGGATTGCCTTTTTCCCAGTGCATGGCGTATTCAACAACAAGACTTCTTGAAACAAACCTCTCCTTTAAAAATTCTTCAACACAAGCTTCAGCTTGTTCCTTGCTGAGCTCAACAGGGATGGCTCCCATAATAGTTTGAGCTGTTTGAGTAGAATTTAAGAAC
>Ga0066610_10001387_pt1 | contig 14805 bp, 15 predicted proteins | sample SaaInlV_DNA_165m_FD_60375 | JGI IMG/M metagenome (GOLD analysis project Ga0066610, IMG submission 60375) | Marine microbial communities from expanding oxygen minimum zones in the Saanich Inlet - SI075_LV_DNA_165m | ecosystem: Environmental > Aquatic > Marine > Unclassified | place: British... | reverse complement strand
CTCTTAAACGAAGGGCTTCTTGTGCGTCTTGGGATAACTTGCGGGCGTCTACTAATTCCATGGATAGACACTATCAGAATAACTCGCTTAAGTCCACTGTTTTATTGCCGGAGTAATATTGCAAGATTCGTACTTATGCAATAGTTCAAGAATTTATTAAAACATTAAACCACTAGCAGTGAGATTCGTGGATCCCCAAGGCGTTATTTTGCACCTTTACGGGGGCTTAACCAAATATCCTATGTCGCGTTACGTTCCTTTATGGGATTTAACCCATTTATAGGAACGGGTAATTTAAGTAAAATAAATCCTGAGAAAACTTCATCAGAAATTGAAGTGGGCTTTATACTTTCAAGATCATTTTGGAAAAAAGGATTTGCAGCAGAAATTGGTAATACTTTAATTGAATATGGGTTTAACGATTTATCTCTTAGTAAAATAGTAGGAGAAACAAATAGTAAAAATTTAGCATCTCGAAAAACACTAGAAAACATAGGTCTTACTTTCGAAAAAGATGAAGAAAAAACTGGATATAGGATTAGTCGATACACTTTAGGTAAAAAACTTTGGAAACAGAGGTTGCTGCACTAAAGTTTCTATTAATTATTTATAAAATTAGGGATTGTAAATTACTCAATTCTTAGGTACGTTTTAATACCTTTAACAAATTCGTTAAAGTGGGCTGAGAAGCCCTACGTCTCCCAGACGTAAAGCCTCCCTGATACTTTAGACCGGGTACTTGTACCCGGTTTTTCTTTTAAAGTGTGTTATTTGAATACTTAAATCCTAATTTTCCTTCTGACTGATTTTACCTCTTATAGGGTTTTTTTGGACTACATGGGGTAGCAGGCCCATTCGTGTTAGAATTTACGATTCGATTAGAGTTGTCATATTCCCTCAGTCCTGTACAATTTAATTCATCCAGTAAAGTCAAGAGGGGAAAACAAAATGACTAGGTATAAAGTGGTTTCTACTAGAAAACTCAGGCGTAATAATTCAAACGAATCCATAAAAGGAATTTGCTATGAGGTGACTTTGCTCGGTGGTAGAAGACATATTAGCACAAAAGAAGCAATTCAAATGATTGAAGAGGAAGGTGTTGGTTTTTATGTTGCAAACCCGAAGAAAGTGGACGTTGTAGTAGCAATTAGTGAACTGGGGAATAAATTTCTTACAACTAAGCCAGATGGATTAAAATTAAATAATCTTTCAGAACTTCCTGAGTGCTCAAAAGATTGCTAATATACTTATAAATAGATTCCCAAAAACTAGATTCATGTTGCGCAAAATCATATTTAGCCTTACTTCTCTGCTTTCTTTAGTAGCTGCTGGTTACTTTAGCTTTTTTATGGATGCACCACATTATGCTATGACAGCTATATGGCTTACTTTTTGTTTGCTTTCATTTGCCATTGGTTGGCCTGAAATAGCTGAATCAATCAGCTTTTTGGGAAGCAGCATCAAATTGCGAGACGTCAGAAAAGCTATAAATGAGTTGAAAGCTTTGGCAGATGTAAATTCACGAGTTGTACTTGAACTTATTCAAGCAAAGGGTCGTTTTCGCTCATTTTCTGCTGATTATGAATGGAAAATGTATGATTCAATAGAGAAAATGTTGAAGGGACTTGGGTTTAAGCCAGAAAAAATAGAAAATATACAATCTCGTTGGCACAAATGGGTTGAGCATGATTATATTTTCAGTTTAATTACCAACTCAATTATTCATTCTGAAATCCCAGAAGAAAATGGGAAAGAGTGGGAGGCTGTGCGAGAAGACATTAAAAATAAAATAAACAAAGTTGATGATATTTCCATTCAACCGGATGAACTGAGGAAAAAGTTTCAGAATGTAAACGGATATACCAAAAAAGTTAAAACCATTATTAATGATCTCGAGTATTATAAAAAACACAAGAAGCATCGCTCCTTGGAACAATGGAAAAAAAGAAATAACTGGTTTTAAATATGAGTAAATCTTAATTTCTCTTTTCTTTCCTCAGGGGGGATTTGTAACGACTATTAAGTGGTTATTTTTTTAATACCGGAGTAGTAAAACTAAATCAGCCAGAAAAACGAGCGTTTTTCTTGTAGGTATAAACCTACTTAAGAAATAGACCATAATTAACAAGAAAACTCATTGCATTTTTCTATACAAGATTATACATTGCTATTTATCTTTTCTTATAGGACTTTTTTATGAAACAACAAATTATTATATTCGACTCTCCTGATGGGGATATAAAATTGGATGTTCGTTTTAATCCAAAAGAAGAAACTGTTTGTATTTCACTCAAACAACTTTCAGAACTCTTTCAGAGAGATAAATCTGTTATATCACGTCACCTAAAATCTATTTTTGAAAACAATGAATTAGAAAAGTCTTCAGTTGTTGCAAAATATGCAACAACTTCGGCAGACAAAAAAACGTATAACGTTGAATATTATAATTTGGATGCCATTTTAGCCGTTGGATATCGTATAAACTCAAAAAGAGGAATTCAATTTAGAAAATGGGCATCACAAATCCTAAAAAAACACCTTCTTAAAGGGTATACTCTTAATAAAAATAAACTCTTTCATTCTACCATTGTGGATTTTGAAAGATCTTTAAATTTAGTCTCCAGAGCCTTAAGTTACTCCAAAGCACCCACAGACTTAGGTTTAGAAGCCATTAATATTATTAAAGCATATGCTAAATCTTGGGAAATACTTATCAGCTATGATGAAGGAACTTTATTAAAACCAGAAAAAGAAACCCTTAATCCAAAACCTCTTTCTTATACAGAGGAGATTGAGCATATCAAAAAGTTGAAAGAATCTCTCGCGAAGAGAGGGCAAGCAGGTCGCTTTTTTGGCCTTGAAAGAGATGAAAGTTTTAAAGCAATATTAGGTAATATTGAACAGACCTTTGATGGTGTGTCTCTCTATCCTTCTGTTGAGGAAAGGGCGGCGCATTTGTTTTATTTTACCATAAAAGATCATCCTTTTTCTGATGGAAATAAAAGAATAGGCTGTTTTTTATTTCTTATGTTTCTAAAACTGAACGATATATTACAACCATCAACTTTGAATGATATGACCTTAGTGACTTTGGCTCTGCTTATTGCAGAGAGCAAGGCTGAAGAAAAAGAGCTTATGATTAAGCTTATTCAGAATCTGATATGTAACAACAGAGGTACCTTATGCTGATAGGATATGTACGTGTCTCAAAGGCGGATGGAAGCCAGGTAGTAGATTTACAAAAAGATGCTTTAAAAAAAGAAGGGATCACTGATGAAAGAATCTATGAAGATCTGGCCTCAGGCAGGAAAGATGACCGTCCTGGTTTAACTGCGTGTATGAAGGCTTTGCAACCCGGAAATACGCTCATTGTGTGGAAATTGAATAGGCTGGGGCGTGATTTAAAGCACCTTATTCATCTAGTTGACGAGTTACAGAATAATGATATCGGATTAAAAGTGTTATCAGGAGCTGGCGCACAAATAGATACTACAACCCCCAATGGACGTATGATATTTGGGTTGTTTGCAGTACTTTCTGAGTTTGAGAGAGAGCTTATTGTTGAACGTACACGAGCGGGACTTGCCGCTGCACGGGCTAGAGGAAGAAAAGGAGGGAGGCCACGTAAAATGGACAAACCTACTCTAACCATGGCTATGGCAGCTATGTCTGACTTAAAATCTGTGGCATCAGAAGTTGCAAAACGTTTGGGAATTACTACCACCACCCTCTATATGTACGTCAACGGTGATGGGACTCTCAAAGAAGCTGGAACTAACGTTTTTAAGAAAAAAAATTCCCGATAGGGAAGACAAATATAGCAAGACTCGTTGCAAAATAGAACTAATCTTTGCTCAGTGGAAAGTTCATATGGGACTGAGACGCTGTCGATACAAGGGGTGGTCTAAACATCAATTGCATTTTGATCTTGTAAATGACGGAGTTCTCTAATTGCGCCCGAGTCAAGGATCTTTTTTTTTCTGTCAACCAACACTAAATTTAGAGAGTTGAGAACAGTCTAGCAGCTGTCTTCCAGACGGATCTGACAAGGGCATAGTTCCTTATTTGAACATGGGTCAATGCACGCCCTAATTTTTTTTCATCGCCTCCTCAATGGTGGAGTGTTAAGCGCTCACGTTTATACAGGTCGTCATACTTACAGTTCTTTTAATTTTATGAATACTTTTTTGAGAAATCCCGAGACAATCAGGTTTCCAATCAGCAGTACATTTGGAACCTACTTCTTTAAAATATTCTTTTTTTATACGTCTCGAAAATTCATCATCAAGCCATGTGGAAATAACAATCATTTCCCCTGTTTTAGCAAGCCAGTCCAATTTTTCAACTACATCATCAATATAGCTAATGACATTAAAGTGGAACACGTACAGAGAATTTTTTCTTAAAAGCTGGTTTGGAGCTATATCTTCAAATTTATCGCTAATCAGTTCATCACAATTTTCACTCAAACAATCAATTTCTTTATTATCATTCAGATAAGTAAAAAGAAAAGGATTTATGCATATATGCTTACAACCATACTTACGGGCAAGATCTATATAGGTAAGGGGACCACCACCAATAACCAAAATATTTGATATATCCCCTTTTTTACTAAGAAGGATACTCTCTACCTGCTCCCTTTCTTCTTTCAGAAATAAATTCGCTTTATTTAAGGCAGAAGGCTGCATCATGCTAGTAAAAAGCTTCTCTTTCTGACTTTCTGAAGTGTAACTAGTAATACCCATTAATCCACCTTTCAATTCTGCAATTTAATTACGAAGTTGCCTGCCTATTATATTCCAGAGAAAATTGCAAAATCAACCAGACGAGTTGATTTTTTTGCCTTTAAAGGTTGTAGACTTAAATAAACAGGAAAACTTTCTTGTTCTTGAGTAATAGCGGTTTTATGAGGCTTTCTTCGTGCTGAATGTGTAAAAACAATTTGCAGTAAATGTCTCATTACGCGCAACTTCTCTTTGGTTCTGTTTTTTGAAAAGGGTAATCTCTTTGAGAAAGATATGGACGCAAAATTTTAAAGGCCGTGAGTAATTGGTCTACTTCTTCTTCGGTATTAGTACATGTTACAGTTATTCGCAGGGATTCTTCTCCTTTCTTTACCATCGGGTATGGTGAAAGAGTTAAAAGAATATGGTGTTGGTAAAGAAGCTTTGAAATCTCAACAATGTTTTCAGAATCTCCCAACCAAACGGATATAATGGGAAATTCTGTATTTTTTGAAAGTATATATCCTAGATCCTCAAGACCTTTGTACGCTTTTCTGGCTAAGTGTGCTATTTTTGATCGACGTTGGTCACCAGAGGATTTATTGATCTCTAGACCCTTTAATGACGCAATCATAGAAGATGCAGGACCAGCTCCTCCTAGATCGTGAGGCGTTGCTTGAGACAGCAAAAAACTTCTTAACTTTCTACTACAACAAATAAAGGAACCATATGAACCATAAGCTTTAGATAAACAGCCTATGTAGACCATATTGTCTAAGTCTAAACCATAATAATTAATTAAACCATTACCTTTATGACCATAAGGATGGTCTTCTGATGGATTTTCACCTACCACGCCAAATCCATGTGCATCATCCACAAAAACTAAAGCATCATACTGTTTTGCAAGACGATCAAACTCCGGTAAGTTAGCATAATTACCAGTCATACTTAATACGCCATCTGTTAAGATGAGTTTTTTTTGCTTTGTTTTATGTTTCTCAAGCAAATCTTCTAGCGAAGCAAAGTCTCCATGGGGGAAATTTACTAATGTTGCTCCGCTATCTCGAGCTATCTTCGCGCCTTCATACATTGTAGCATGTGCTGATTTATCTAAGAATATTACGCCGTCTTTTCCTGCTAGTGCTGGTATAACACCGTGATTTAGGAGGGTTGTAGAAGCAAAAATACTACAAGCCTCTGAGCCAACTAACTGCGCTATTTTTTGTTCAAGTTTAACTGAAGGTCCAACGGTTGCAACAAGTCTACACCAAGCAACTACAGCACCGTACTCTTTTACGCCCTTTATTGCTGCCTCAATGACTTGTGGATGAAAATCAAAGCCTAAGTAAGATTGCGTTGCAAAATCAGCTAACCAATGTCCATTGTCGTCCTCAAGATACCTATTATCTACTTTTCTCGCTACAACGTCAAACATGGGGCTATTTTTACAAATTTCAGCAATCATTTGACGTTGTTCGCTTATATTATCATCAATAAAAATATCTTGAATATTCATTGTATTTTTCTCCATTGCTGTTTTTTATACATTATTAGCACAGAAGCTGTCCAGATAACTAGATCAATTTATCTCAAGACTGTCTGCAAGGGGGGCTAATCAAGTAGCTCCGTCATCAACGGAAATGGTTTACACGCATCGGTAAAATCCATATCTGAGACAATTTTTGTTTTGGCAACTCATTCCTCCCTGGGAACTGGAAAACACTTAGATGGCTCCTTTTACTTCACTACTTTCCGATGTTATCTTTTTTTTATACAAACTTCTATGAAAGGCTTTTTTAAAGCCAATTTTTCTGACTACCTCGTTTGAATATGCCTGAATATCACAATTGATAAAAACTTGATTGCATCCGTTTTTTTTACACATTTGAAGACACTTTATAATCAAATAACTGTACAAGCCTTTTCGCCTGTAATTTTCTGTTACACCTCCTTCCGCTAAGTACCCCCTTTTCTCATGCCAGCCACACGAGCTTATAGCCACTAATTCATTTTGACTAAAAAGAGCTAAAAGGTGATTTTCAACCCCCTGCAGGTCTTTATTCTTAACATTTTGAATAAATTTTTTCCTTAAACTGTCTGATAAATTATTTACAGAGGAATTTACTTTAGAAAATCGGAGAATTTCCTCGTTATCCTTTTTGCTTAGGATCTTAAAATCTACTTCTTCGTGAGAGATCTTTAAGAATTTTTCTTCATGAGGAATGGAGTCTTTTTGTAAATCAAAAACATACCAAATTTCTTCTTCCTCCTTCATCTCTTTGTAATTGTGTGATTCTAACCAATGTTGCATATCTTTGGGAGAGTTAGGATCAATATAAATGGAAGCATCCACATTCTTATCCAAGAAGTATTGCTCAATTTTATTCAATAATTTTTCATCTGTTTTAGTAAAATTATGAACGCAATTATAATAATCTCTATCAGCTCCTTCTAAAAACGTTATTTGATAATATTCACCTTGACAAATTTCGTCATAATACATCAACCACCAAATAGAATTTGATCCTTCGATTACCTTCTTAATATTAAACTTATGCAGCGATTTTGACATATTCTTCTTTCAAACGAATCCTATCTATTTTACCAGCAGAGTTTTTTGGAAGAACCCGCATTTTTTGAAATTTAACTGGCAACATATATTTGGGGATGTTTTTAAGTAGCTCTGAAGTGATATCATCAGAGGAAAGATTTATATCGTTTTTTGTCGAATAGAATGCATAAAGTTCATTTCCAGATTCTAGATCCGGTACTGCAACAATTGAACACTCTGAGATTCCTGTTATTCTCGAGAAAGCTGTCTCTATTTCTCCCAGCTCTATTCTATATCCTTTAACTTTAACCATGTGATCCTTTCGGCCACAATAATGAAGAATTCCATTCTTATCCCTATATCCAAAGTCCCCTGTCCTCCAAAACTTGCACGACCAATTATGAAAGGGGCTACTTACCAATAATTCCTTTGTTTTCTCGGCCATGCCCAAGTAGCCTAGTGTCACCGTCCCTCCTCTACACCATAATTCTCCCATTTCATTTGGAAGACATTGCTTTTTGCCATCTTCAGATACAACTATAATCTCTGTATCATCCACTTCATGCCCAAGAGGAATCGACATTTGGTTCTCACTAATTTCCTCGATTGGATAGTATGTGATTATGTTTGTTTCAGTTGGTCCATATATGTTTGCGAACTTCGTGTGGGGAAGCCCATTCATTAATCTTTGTATTTGTGGAACAGGAAAAGGTTCTCCTGCATACATAATTTGTCTTAATTGTAAATTAGCTTCCAACAAACCTCCAAAATTCATTAGACTGATGAACGTGGAAGGGGTTGTATATAAGACTGTAACTTTTTCCTTTTCAAGTAACCTAACATAATCTTTATGTCTCTGCTCCGGACTTCTTTTCCGAGTCCAATCAAAACAAACTAGGGTTGCTCCGGCTTTAAACGTGTTAAATATATCAAACACTGATAAATCAAATTTAAATGGCGCCCTTGAAACCAATTTATCCTTCGATTGAATATTAAAAGCCTTGTGCATCCAGTCAATGAATGTTCTAGCATTTCTATGTGTTAGCATCACACCTTTAGGAACGCCTGTTGAGCCAGAACTATGAAGTACATAAGCCAAATTATCACTTACAGATAAATTACGACTTTCTTCCTTAATATGCGTACTTTTTTGAGTGCAACTTTTTATAACGCTATAAAGATTTTTTGTGCCACTTCTATCGATTACGATTACAGTTTTGACCCTTTTGTTTTCAAATAAATTTCTAAATTTTTCATATAAGGGCTTATCAACAAAAATGAAATCCAAATCAGCACTCTCGATGATGTATTTTAGTCTATTGGGAGGAGAATATTCATCCAATGGAACATAAGCACCACCAGACTGTAGTATTGCTAAAACTGCCCCTATACTCCTTATATGAACGCTCGACATAATCCCTATAAAAGGACTCTTGCAAATATTTTTTTTAAACTTATGAATCTGCTGAAAATAAGTTTCAGCTATTTTAGAAAGCTCTTCATAGGTTACCTCTTCACCATTTTCTTCAATAACTGCAGTTTTTAAGGGCGTTCGTTCTATTGTAGCCAAAAAATCATCATGCAACATTAATGACATTATCATCTCCAATAAATAGCTTTGTATTTAAGTACATATAACTTCTCTCTAATCCATACTTCAAGAATAGTGCTTTCTTTCTTCAGTGCTAAAAGCGTGCCGATAAAAATGATGCTTCCTCCTAAAAATGTCCAATAGTCCGGAAATTCTGAAAAGAACGTGTATCCGAACACAATGGCAAAAACCAGTTCAGTATATTGGAAAGGCGCCAAAAAAGATGCACTCAGATATTTGTACGCAGTTATGATTGAAAAGAGAGCCACATTTGATGCAACTCCTAGAGTAAATAACAGGCCAAACTGTATCGAATTTGGCAATGTCCAATGGTATACAGCAGGCCCTAAAAGAAGGAGAGCTGAAAATAAGTTTACGTAAAACAATAGATTAAAGATACTTTCTTTGTTGCAGTACTTCTTATTGATAATGTTCTCCAGCGCATAGAATATTGAACCCAATATCAGTATTACACTGCCCAAATGAAAATTAATTTTCGAAGGAATTATAGTAACTCCAACACCTATAAAACATATTAAAGTTGTGCATACCGTATTAGGAGAAACTTCTTCCTTTAAAAACATGCGCGCAAAAATCAAAACGAAAATTGGGATCGTATAGCCTAATAGAGTAGCAGTTGGGATTTGACAGTATTGTAATCCCAAAAACCAAAATACAATAGCGCAAGCGGTTACTACGCCCCTTAACATATGAACGTGAATAATATCACTTCGAAGGGAAAATCTCTCTCTGAACAGAAGAAAAGGAAGCAAATTGGCGGTCGCAAAAAATGACTGAGCAAAGGCTATCTCTGTAAAATGGAGAGTGCCACCTACTTTTTTAACAATAACATCATTAACGCAGCACAAAAAAACGCACCATAGGAACAATAAAATCGATTTGTTTTGAGTCATATCCTAATTATTCTTCCCTCTATAAGCCTTACACAAATCTCATCCCACTAATTTTGACAAATAAAATCAAAAACGTACTTTTTAACTTGAAGCATACTCCATATTTTTTTAGTTTGCCCTCATTTCTACAAGAAGCTAATATATATTCAACTTAATTAATCTCCAATATCTAATGATAACTCATAAAAAATATCATATCCCCCTTGTTCCTGTAGCAATTTAATAGCGTCCTTCTTCTTTTTTATTTTAGTACTTATTTTTCGTAATTCTTTGCCAAATTTTTCATCTATCTTGTATGAATCTCCAATTTCATATCCTAGAAATATAACATTGTGAGACTTACTCTTACTTTGAGGTTGTGGGTCATACCGATTAAGAATTTTTTCTAGATTTTTTATTTGCTCTAGGCTTTCTTCTTCTCTTTCATTCTTTACTAATTCAGAGTTTTCAATTTTCCTTAAATCAAAAATTGAGTAGTAAACTGGGTTTAGATCAAATTGAACATTTTTATTTTCCTCACCTTCTTCTAGGACACCAAAATTTTCTAACATCACTTGTAAGCCTCTTTCATCCTGTTCTTCAGCGATCTCTGTTAACTTCTCTAAAATTTTTATTTGAATATCATTCATGCTTCCTTCTTGAGGACGCATATTTTCGGAACTAGGACTACTATTTAAAGTTATATACGCTTTAGCTAGCTTGAAATCATGCTGAGCATCAGCAAATATAGATCTTGTATCACTTTTTATCCATTTTTTCCAACTTCTTTTAAGGTCAAAACCGTACTGAAGATTCGCCCAACCTCGTAAAGCATAGTAATAATGATCTCTTATACCGGAAGAACCAACACCAACATGCTCTAAATTTTTATCCAGCTTATCTAGTTCCTTGAATTTATCTATTGCTGCTGAATATTCTTTTTTTGTAACGAGATAGGATGCATAAAGTTGGCCTAAAAGATAATTTGGCTTCTTTCTACTAAAATTTCGATTATCAATTGTTTCATATTCTTCTCGATCTACTTTTCTTGCTCCTTCCATCATTCTATACACTTCAAGCTTACTCATTTTAATAAAAATAGAACTCTTACCCTTTATTTCAGCCTTTTTGAGATATTTTTTTGGAAGTACAAAAGTTCTCATTGGAGAGCCTTCAAAATCAAACCAATAAAATAATATATTTCCAACATTATGATAGGCCTGGACATTTGTTGCATCAAAACTTAAGGCACTCATAAAATACATATAAGAATTCATTATGTGCAATAATGGATAAGTATCCCTTTTTGACTGTTCATCCTTTTCTTTTTCAAGTCTTGCACTGTTATTTTGCATAGGCTTTTGAAAAACTTTTTTGGATAATTCGTCTAGAAATTTGCCGTCACCAATTGTACTACATGAACTTTCTATGCAATAATATTCAGCAACTCCTAACGCATTTAGAAATTTTGATAACAATTTTTCGACGTCTTCCAATTCTCTTTTACTCTCTATTTTACTTGCTTTTGTACTATCATGACCTTCTAATTCTAAATAATTCGTCAATAATTTAATATAATTCGATGCTTCTGAAGCAGCATAATCAAAATCTTGTTCATCTGCTCCTTGTTCTTCATCTTTCCCTTTTAAAAATTTTACAGTATTAAAAATTTTTGCTTCATGAAGTGTTTTTCTTATAAGGGTTTCCGTCTCTACATAAATTTCCTCAAAATTTAAACTCCTTTTAATGTTTTGTGACTTTTTAAACTGATCTCGTATACGTGAATTTATGTTGTTAAAGCGAATTTTCAAATCTCTTATTTCAGCTCTTAATACTAAATAATCAGTATATTCTTTGCCTAAAACATATGTGTCGAAAGACTCGCTTCCATATAAGTCGTAAGTATCTACTGGAGGTTTGACTTTCTTTAATCGCTCTTCTTGAACATCCATTAGTTTTTTCTGTATATCTTCTAGCTCACTATTTGCATCGATAAACTTTTGCACACAATAACTTCCAATAATGATAGCAAAGAATCCTCTAATTCCATCCACTTTAGACTCATAGCTCTTAAAATATTTTTTACAAGAATCTATTATGCCAAGTGACGGCTCAAGTGCAGTATCAGAGTGAAATGTTTTTCTTAACTCAAATAACTGCCCACTATTTCTTAATATGCCATTTGATGTATAGGTTAAATGTGGTTTTACATTTATTGTTCGTAATTTTACGTTGAAGTGCTGTGAATTACCGATAGGGTATCGTTCTATCGTTGAAAACATGCTTTTCGGTAATGTAGTAGAAGTATACATTAGTCTGGGAGAGCTAAAACGAAATGTAGACGCTTCCTTTTGAGAAAATCTACTTAATATTGTACCATACACTCTAGCAGTTTTAGATTTATATGCATGGCAAAAATCGTTTAAAACTACTCCTGTAACTTCAAACATTTTTGAAGTTCTTGCAGCGTGAGCCTCATATATTGAATTAAGAACGACTAAATACATTATAATCCATATTTTTGATCTCATTTGAATTTTCCTAAAAAATAAACGAGTTGTTTTTTATTTCGATCTAATACAGCTGCTTTAATTTTTTCGTACAAAATTAGTTGAGGTACAGAAAAACCATTTTTCATGCTATAGAATATAATTGTATGTTTCAAGAAAGGATTCTAGGATAGAGTGCGAAGCCCTGCATGGCCTCCAAAAACTCATCCTGTCTCTTGCAAAAAAGACCACTTTAAAGAGGCTTGAACTTATTCATCGGCTTTACGTGCAAGAAGTGCTAAAGAGGGACATTGATGAGTATATCAAGCGCTTTAATATTTGGGCACGAGCTGGGCTAAATTCGCCCAGAGCCGAAGGTGTTGTGGAGTTCGATGTCGAGTGAGAGAATGCGGGATGGATCCAATGATTTATTACATTTCTCCACCGCTGGAATGTTTTCCTCTTGTATTTCTCGAATGTTCTCAATACGCAATACGCCTTTCTTCAGCCTAGTAACTGCATCCGACGGCATGTCCGTGTCATTTCCGCCCATTCGATCCTTAATTTTATTTCTGTGTATATCTCGTGTTGCCTTATGCACTTATAAATCGGGTCCCAGAATTCTTATGATGGCGATTCTAGGTCGTATTGGTCCATGGCTTATTCTGCCTCATTGTTTTTCCTCATAACTACCAATGTTCCTTATTAGGAGAAATAATGTTGCTACCTAATAATATTTTTATGAAAATTTTTCGCAGGAAAATTAAACCATTAAATATTCCAGGGAAGACTCCCTGGAATATGACCCTCTTTAGAATCTCTTGCATCAAAATAACCTAAAATAATAAAAGAAAAAATCAAAAAGTCATTTTTTCTTTTATTTTGTGAAATTATCATTCTAAGAAATTGGCGGTTACTTCCTAATAACCACCGATTTTGGGTGCTATCATCTTTTATAAATTTCTATTATCAAATAAATAATGATAACATCTACCTCTTAAGGATAATGGTCTATTTCTAGTAATATCATCATCTATATGTCTTGATGATGATCGACTATCTCTCGAATTCTCCTTATCCAACCAATTGTTAATACGTGAAATTGGTTTTATTATTTCTCCAACAGCTGCACCAGTTATAAAAGCCATCAAGGGATGACTTTTAACGATTTGAGAAGCAGTCTTCAAACCAAGTTGCGGCGTAAAGAGTGTAGCACGCACATTTTCATGAATGAAGATAGACATAGTTACCGCTATGACTCCTCCTAACTGTTGATATTTTCTTGAATTCATCATAATGTCTCCTTAAGTTAGTGTTAACTAATAAACCCTAAGATTGAGGGTAATCTTTCTTAGGTTACTGCTGAGAGGGTCACGGTGACCCTCTCTTTTCTTTTGTGCATTGACGGAAACTTTTTTTATCGCAGTCCCGCGTCGTTCACGCTCTTAACGTATGAAAATTTCAAAGGTCTAAAAAGAGATAAAAACTTACATGTAAAAGATACTAGATAAAAATTACCAATGTATTTTTATGAGATATAACTGGTATTAGAAATTCGTAGACAAAGAAATTGTATAATTTTAAGCTGAATAGATACCTTAAAAGGAAATAGATGAGATCAGGATATGTCAAATAAACAAAAGAAGATTCTTGACGACCTATTTCAAAACCAGCTTCGTTTGATTGGTGAAAAAAAATTAACCCCTCCCTTCTTGCTGTTCTACTGCGTTGCCTTTATTTAAAACCAAAGCTACATATTTGCTAGTGTCAGAGTTTTTGGAAACAAGAGTTAGGCGCTCTTTATTTAGTATGCTACCACTTTCATTTTTCCAGCTGGCTACACGGCGTTGAAGTGTTCTCAAACACCGATGAGTATATTTTTCTGGATACTGTTGTATCAGACCATCAAGTAATTTTTTAGCTGTGTGGTGGGGGTTCAATTACAGTTGCAAACGTAAGTCCTCCCAGACCTCCTCAAATGGATCTCGACGCGTTCGGCAACTCCTTGCTCCCATCAGTTTTCTAGGCTTTTTCGTGCGTCGATATTTACAATTAGGCAGGTCTGTCTGATTCTTTATCTCAGGATTATTTGGAAGTCCGTTTTTGACCAATTCATGTTGAGAGTAATTTTCTGTATTTTTCTGCATGGACCAGGCATGTTTCCAAAACGTTGTTTGGCATTTTTTAAGTCTATCAAGCAAATAGACCGGATCTAAACTTTCATATTCTAGCTTCAGTTTATTTTTGCACTCTTGGAAAACACTTTCAGAACTTAATAGTCTTTGGCATGGGGTTTGAGCTTTATCGTATTTTTTTGTAACTTTTGATCCATCTCTTGTCTTTGAAAGCAATTTTAATGAAGGCTGAAAATAATTAACATAAAGCCGCAACACTGCATACAAATCAACTATACCCAAAACGAATCAAAGTGCCGATTTCAGTAATTGAAAATTATCATTGATTCGATCCACCATATCGTGGGCAATTTTTGGCCAAGTGATTTCAAAAAAGTCCATGATTGATCTTCGAAATTCTTTTGCAGATGTAAAGA
>Ga0066610_10001381_pt1 | contig 14856 bp, 12 predicted proteins | sample SaaInlV_DNA_165m_FD_60375 | JGI IMG/M metagenome (GOLD analysis project Ga0066610, IMG submission 60375) | Marine microbial communities from expanding oxygen minimum zones in the Saanich Inlet - SI075_LV_DNA_165m | ecosystem: Environmental > Aquatic > Marine > Unclassified | place: British... | reverse complement strand
ACAACAAAGAATCCATCCGAAATGAGCTAAACAACATGAATACCTGTATAAATGAAATTATGGATTACTATAGAGATAACATTATAAACACTAAAGAACTAGAAGAAATTAACAGTTAAATATAATATGAATAAAGATGATAACTTCAGCAGAAAAGAAGAGAAAAAGTTTTCCGATTACGGTGAGTCATGGTGGGAGGATAATTCGGTTGCAGCTCCACTTCACAAAATAAACCCCCTTAGAATTAACTTTATAAGAGAAAATACAGACTCATTAAAAAATTGTTCTGTATTAGATGTTGGCTGTGGTGGAGGCATACTAACTGAAGAGCTTGCAAAATATAGCCATAAAGTATTAGGCATAGATATTTGTTCAACAGCAATAGATGCTGCCAAAAATCATGCAGCTAAGCAACAATCATCCGCAAATTACAAACAAACAACTATAGAGACATTTCATAGCGAAAACCCTGACGCAAAATATGACATTATTACTTGCATGGAAATGTTAGAGCATGTGCCAAACCCTGAGCAAATAATTTCGCATGTTTCAAGAATACTTAATCCTGGTGGAACTGCTTTCTTTTCTACATTAAATAGAAATATGAAATCATTTTTGTTTGGCATTATAGGCGCAGAGTATATATTAAATATGATACCAAAAGGCACCCACTCATACTCTTCATTTATAAAGCCATCAGAATTAAACTCATGGTGCAAGAAACACGGATTAGAATTCACAGGTATTACAGGGATATCCTACAACCCACTAACTGACAAGTTTAGTCTTAGCAAGGACACAAGCGTTAATTACCTTTGCTGCTTTAAGAAATCAACTTAATTTTGCAAACTTCTACTTACAACTTCAAACACATCATTTGATAGCACCTTAGTATCGAGCAAAGAATTCAAATGTAGTTTTATCTTCTTTTGCCTATCTTTATCTAGTAAGCGCCAGCTGATAAAAGGCTCGCACAGACGAGCTGCTAACTGCGGATTAAACTTATCTATCCGCATAATCTCACTTATAACATAATCGTAGCTCTCTCCATCAGCCGCATGAAAATGAGCCATGTTTAAACTTGCAAACACGCCAACTACAGCCCTAACTCTATTTGGATTACTATCATCATATGCTGGATGCATGGCAAGACTCTTTACCCTAGACAAAGCACCTTCTGACTTATCATTAGCCTGGAGTCTAAACCACTTATCTATTACCAGCGGATGATTTTTATACTCAGCATAAAAATCTGAAAACAAGTCACCTTTGATAGATGAATTAGAATTACTTATTGCACATAATGCTGCCACCTTGTCAGTCATGTTATTAGCATTAGAGTATGCCTGTTTAATTAAATTATCATATTTACCATCTATCTGAGATAGGAAACTTAAAGCCATACCTGTAGATGACCTAGCAGCAACTTGATCTGGCGAAAATACATAAGGATTATCTAAATTATTGTCATCATACAACCTCAACCATTCATGCTCCCCCTTTGATGCAAAATAATGCTTTATTTTTTCTATAACCACACTTAAAAGAACTACATCAGGCTTGTTCATATGTAGCAGTAAGTATTTTAATGTTGGCATAGTAAATATATGCGGCAAAAAGTCTTTATCAACAGAGTCATTGCTTATACATTCCATAAATGCATTTGAAATAAAATCAGGGATACTATAACGTTGGTTTGACTCTAAAGCTTTATACCAATCCTTTATTATAATCAATTGCAGTTCACTTGCAGCCTCCCATCTACTTATTAAATCACTATCTTTAGCCAATAAAAAAGTAAGCTCTTCAGGGCTGCGCTCATAAATAATTCGAACTGGAGCTGAGAAATTACGTAAGATAGATAATACCGGCTCCTCAGATATGTCGTTAAATACAAATGTTTGATCCTTTTTATTAAAATGCATAACATTGTCAGCAACAATTCCACCAGATAATTTGTCTATAGCAATATCGGTGCCTGTAGATGATAGCAAACCAAATCTAAGAGGAATAAATAATGCCGCAGCACTTTCATTCCCAGGTATGCTTTGCTTTAAACTTACACTAAAAGTTTGGGCAGATGGGTCATATAATGTATCTACCGCCACATCTGGGGTGCCTGACTGCGAATACCACAATCTAAATTGCGACAAATCAACGCCAGAGGCAACTTCCATTGCTATTACAAAGTCATCAGTAGTAACAGCTAAACCATCATTCGTGAGGAAATATTCATCCATACCTAGTCTAAAAGCCTTTTTGCCAAGTATAGTTTCAATCATTCTGATAACTTCAGCACCTTTGTTGTATACAGTGTTAGTATAAAAATTATTCATAGAAACATATGATTCAGGGCGAATAGGATGTGACATTGGACCAGCATCTTCTGCAAACTGATAGTTTTTCATTATGTAAACATCTGAAATTCTTTTACTAATAGCTGAGGTCATATCAGCAGTAAAACTCTGATCTCTGAAAATTGTAAGCCCTTCTTTCAAGCTCAGCTGAAACCAATCTCGGCAAGTAACTCTATTTCCTGACCAGTTATGAAAATATTCATGCCCAACAACACCAAGAACATTGGTATAATCTTGATCTGTTGCTAGTGCTGAATTAGCTAAAACATACGCGTCATTGAAAATATTTAATCCTTTATTTTCCATTGCACCAAAATTAAAATCACCAACTGCAACAATCATATAAATATCTAGTTCATATTCACGCTGATAAACCTTCTCATCCCACTGCATTGCATAACGTAAGGAATCTAATGCAAAGTCAGCTTGGTCTAACTTTCCTTTTTCAACAAAAACCTGAAGATCGACATTCCTATTATTCATCGTTACGAATTTGCTTGAGACAAAATCAAAATCACCAGCTACTAATGCAAAAAGATAGCATGGTTTTAATGTCGGGTCTTGCCAAAGAACCCAGTGCTGACCATCATCTAAATCTCCACTATCAATCAAATTACCATTTGACAACAATACAGGGTATTTTTCTTTATCAGCTGTTATTTTCACTGTAAAGTTTGTCAAAACATCGGGCCTATCTAAAAAGTAAGTTATACATCGAAAGCCATGCGGTTCACATTGAGTTGTGAAATTACCATTAGACAAATATAAACCGTTTAAAGTTTTATTATTTTGCGGATCTATATTTACAATGGTTTCCAATATAAATTTATCAGGCACAGCAAAAACGACAAGAACATCATTCTCAATAGAATACTGATTTTTAGATAAAATTTCCCCATCTAACTTCAGCTGCACAAGATCTACATTTTCCCCATTTAAAAGCAAATCTGCTGACTTGCTATCAGAAAATTGTTTTTTTTCAAATGTTAATATAGATTCAACTAAAGTTTGAGTTTCATGTAATTTAAAATGCAACTCGGTATTTTTTAGAATAAAGTTGGGGGATTGATAGTCGCTACGATAATGAGTCTTGCGCTCAGCCACTATAGTATTTGCCTTGCTCATGCCTACCTCCTTGTAAAATAACATAAAACATATAGCCTATGATACAATATATACAGTTAAATTTCAAGTGTTATTATAAGCATAGGGCGCCAAAACTATAATAATAATACCTTTAACTATTAACGAACTGTTTTTGCGTGTTTTGTTTCAGAAAAAATGAATAGTCAAAATAACTTTGATTTAACTTATAGCCACTATAGAATATATATGCATGCTGGATTTTAACGAGATAAAAATGGAAATAAAACAAACAACAGATCAAAATATAAACATAATCAGCAGCTACACCAGCTCAAGCATAACTGTTGGCAATAACAAATACGTAGAAAGCATCAGTCTAAGCAGGAATACGATAAATCATTTAAACATATGCAAGATAACCGAACTAGATATAAACTTGTTACCTGAAATATCAAAATATGAAATCATTATTTTCGGCACTGGCAGCCATACTGAAAAGCTAACAGGCAAACAGCTAAGCTATTTAGCTAAAACAAAAACAAGTTATGAGTTTATGCGCACAGAATCTGCAATAAAAACATATAACACCTTAGCACATGACAATCGTGAAGTTATAGCTATACTATTAATTAACTAGGCAAAAAAATATTTGAGAAAACCATGGGCAAAAATATACTTAAAATATCTATATCCCAACTAAATTCCACTGTGGCTGCGATAAAAAACAATACCAATAAAATAATTGAAATAATTGATGAGCAAAAAAAGATAGGATCAGACCTGCTGATATTTCCTGAACTTTGTATCAGTGGCTACCCACCAACTGACCTACTACTACGCCCAAGCTTCCATGCTAAAATAAAGATGGCCTTACAAGAAATCACACAAGCAACCAGCAAATTAACAGTTATAGTCGGATACCCTGAACAAAAAGATGGCAATATTTTTAATATGGCTGCCGTAATTTCTAACAAAAAGATAGTGCACACCCAAGCAAAGCAGGCCCTGCCTAACTACCAAGTTTTTGATGAAAAGCGCTATTTCACATCTGGCACTAATATAAAAGAATTCTACGTAGGCAATACAAAGTGTTGCCTAGCGATATGTGAAGACATGTGGGATATTAATTTTCAAAGCAAAATTGCAGCGCTAAAGCCAAGTATAATGCTATCTATAAATGCATCTCCTTTTATGATTGGCAAACCTAAAGAGCGCCAGCAAATGATTTTACAGGCTGCCAAAAAAATAAAAACCAATTGCATTTATACAAATATGTGTGGGGCACAAGATGAACTGGCATTTGACGGAGGCTCATTTATAACCAATTCTAATGGAAAAATTATTGCAGCAGCGCCCCAGTTTAGCAGCCAGACATACAATTATACATATGAGATTCAAGAAAACAGATTCAGCCAATTAAACTCACCAAAAGAATTACATGAACTAGAGCAGATATATAGAGCTTTGACACTTGGAATCAAAGACTATGTTCAGAAAAACAACATTCCTGGGGTAATAATTGGGCTTTCAGGTGGAATTGATTCAGCTCTAACATTGGCAATATGTCATGATGCCATTGGGAGCAACAGAGTAACAGCACTATTATTACCTAGTAAATTTACTAGCAATGAAAGCCTTAACCTTGCTAATGAACAGGCAAATAATTTGAACATAAAAATAAAAACAATAAGCATCGACCAGATATACCACACCACTCTCAAAACCCTTAATCTAAAAGATAATGGTTCCCTTAGCACCCAAAACATCCAAGCTAGAATTCGTGCAAATATACTTATGGCAGAGTCTAACGAAACAGGAAACATACTTATAAACACAAGTAATAGAAGCGAAATAGCAACCGGATATGGCACTTTGTACGGGGATATGGCTGGTGCATTTGCTGCGCTAAAAAACATACCAAAAACCACAGTTTACAAGTTAGCTAATTGGCGCAACAAGCAAAGCAATGCAATTCCAAATAAAGTAATTAGTAGAGAACCGACGGCGGAGTTGTGCAATGCACAAAAAGACACAGATACGCTCCCGCCCTACCCAATTCTAGATGAAATATTAAGCATGTACCTGGATTTAAACTATGACGCCAAAAGAATAACTGAAAATGGCTTTTGCCCAAAACAGGTTGGCAAGATTATAAGCATGATTAACAAGTCTGAATTTAAGCGACAACAGTTTGCACCAGGAGTGCAACTTAAAGAAAATTCTTTTGGTATAGCAAGAAGGATAGCTATAACTAGTGGGCAAGATGATTAACCCTATTTAAAACCATTAATCTTTTTTAGTTTAGCAATATCTTTTGCCCATGACTCTAAACCCAATTTAGCATATGACTTTTGCAATAAATCCAAAGAATCAGGTAGCAAACAGCTGCTAGAATATTCACTAAGGACAACTTCAGACCTATTAATAGCAGCAATGTAAGCCCCCTTGTCAAAATAGAAACTTGCAACATCAATATTTTCACGTGCTTTTATCGAATTTACTTTTTGTTGAAGTAATGCTGCCGCAGGCACATACTTACTTTTTGGATACAGGTCAATTAACATTTGTGCCTTTTGGTAAGCATTTTCAAGTTTGCTTAAATCATTTCTAGCACGGTCAGATCCAATTTTTTCTTGAACCCAGTTGCGATACTCTTTATAACTTGAGTAAGCCTGCATGAACATAACCCAGTCTGCATTTTTACTACGCGGGTAAAGCTGAAGAAAGTAATCAGATTCTGCATAAGCCTGAGAATAATTTCTATCCATATAATAACTATATATTCCTAGAGCTCTATTTCTCTCGCTATTTTTAACAAATGGATATTTATTGTTAAGTATTTCAAAAAAATCTGAAGCAGTATGATATTGACCTTCTTGTAAATATTTATTAGCGTCGACATACATCTGAGAATCAGACTTTTTTTCGAATTCGTCCTTAACAGTTAAAGTTGAGCAACATTGCAGTAAAAACAACATTAATATAGATGAAACTAATTTATACATTTTTATAAAATCCATTACTAGAAAACATGATTATACCCAGCAAAAATAGCTAAAATCAACTTATGACATCCAATAAAAGCAAAATAACCCAATTATAGCCTAATAACAGCTATATTTACATCTCGGCATAAGTTACAATAAAAACCATTATGCAGCAGACAATTACCACATATCACATAAGTGTCCTAGACAAATCACAAATGAGGCTAGACCTATACCTTGCCACCCAACTTCCGGAATATAGCCGTAGCAATATTAGCACCTGGATAAAACAAGGTAACGTTAAAATAAACTCAGACACTATATTAAAAGCCAAAGAAAAAATAACCTATAAAGATCATATAGAAATTAAAATTAAGCTTTCCAACCAAAATGATACCTGGCATAAGCAAAATATAAAAATAAATATTATATTTGAAGATGAAGAAATACTTTTAATAAACAAACCTGCGGGGCTAACAGTGCATCCAGGTGCAGGTCAGGCAGATAACACTCTTGCCAATGCACTCCATTACTACGACGAAAATCAAAACAAGCTACCTCGCATGGGAATTGTACATAGACTAGATAAAGACACCAGTGGCATTATGGTCGTAGCAAAAACACTAAAGGCACACAAGTCATTAGTCACGCAGCTTCAAAATAGAACCATACTCAAAACATACCATGCCATAATTACCGGCACAATTATAGCTGGTGCAACTATAGTAAATAAAATTGGAAGAGACCCTAACAAAAGAACAGCTATGACAGTTAACCCGAATGGAAAAGAAGCCATAACACACTATCGAGTCATAAAAAAATTTGAAAAGCATACGTTACTGCAAGTTAATATTGAAACCGGTAGGACTCATCAAATAAGAGTACACATGAGCCATATAAAACACCCAATAGTTGGTGATAAAACCTATGGCAAAACCACTATTTCATCAAACACAGCTCCGCATATATTAAATTCTATAAAAAAATTAGATAGGCAAGCACTACATGCTTTTGAACTAGAACTTGACCACCCGGGCACTAATGAAAGAATAAAATTCACTTGCCCCTACCCTAGCGACTTTGAAGAACTATTAAATTCTCTAGATATAGTACAATAAAATGAGCAAAGTAATATTTGAGTCTAATCTTGTAACAATACCCGCTAACTGGCAGGCCCCCGAACATATCACCGCCTTTACAACAACCAGAGCGGCTGGATTTAGCCGCAACAAAAATTATTTTAGCTTAAATTTAGCAATGCACGCTAATGATGACAAATACGCAGTCGAACTTAATAGAAAAAAAATAAATGAATATATTGGTCATGAGGTTAAATGGTTAAAGCAGAAGCACACAAACACGGTCATTCAAGCCGAGAAAAATAACTATAACGTTAATGCAGATGCTGTATTTACAAATAACAGAGGAACAGTTTGTGCTGTATTAACTGCAGATTGTGTGCCTATATTACTAACAGACACTCAAGGAACCTTTGTCGCAGCTATACATGCAGGCTGGAAGGGACTAGCGACAAATATAATTAAAAACACAATACAAAAAATAAAAAGCGATAATATTATTGCCTGGATCGGGCCATGCATTTGTTACAAATGTTATAATATTGGGCCTGAAGTAAAAGATATTTTTTGCACAATACAGCCAAAGCTTCACAGCTGTTTTTCAGTAAAAGACAACAAATTTCATGCAAATCTAAATGAAATTAGTGAAACATTGCTAAGACTTGAAGGTGTCAGACAAATAAGTTCAGCAAATTTATGTACTAAAAATCATAAAAACGATCTGTTTTCAGCAAGGCGTGACGGCATAAATTCTGGCAGGATAGCATCTTGTATTTGGATAAAATAAGCTAGAAAACATGCAGTAAAAATGCTAGAATTAATTAGTGGTTTTAAATATGGATAATTACTCAAAGGGATAATATGAAAAAATACAAAATTATACTAAGTGCCGCTGTAATATTATTTTCTAGCATAACTCAAGCTGGCGAAAAAGCACCTGTAAATAGCCTAAATCCAATGCTTACTAAAGTAATGCCAACTGTGGTTAACATAAGATCTCAACATGACCCAAAATTTGGTCAAGACCCATATTCAAATGACGACAAAGAGCAAAACAAAAAAGGGAGTTTAGTAGAGCTTGGATCAGGCGTAATCATAGATGCTAAACACGGACTAATTGTTACCAATGCCCATGTTGTTCATGATGCCAGCACTATTTTAATAACCCTAAATGACAGCCGCAAATATTTAGCCAACACTGTTGGTGAAGACGCCATAAGTGACATTGCCATACTCCATATTTCAGCTAAAAACTTATCTGAAATAGAAATTGGCAGATCAAAAGACTTAAAAGTTGGTGATTATGTTACTGCTATTGGGAACCCATTTGGCCTCCATCAAACAGTAACTTCAGGGATTGTAAGTGGCCTACATAGAAATGCTAACAACAGCCTAAATAACTTCATTCAAACAGACGCACCAATAAACCCAGGCAACTCTGGTGGAGCTTTAATTAACTTATCAGGTGAACTTGTTGGTATAAACACCGCAATACTTTCAACGGGAAATGCCGGCAACATAGGTATTGGCTTTGCAATTCCATCAGACATGATGACCAACATTATAAAACAAATAATACAATATAAAGATGTTAAAAGAGGCATGTTAGGGGTCACAATGCAAGAATTAACACCTCAACTTGCAAAAGCATTAAAAGTCCATACTAAGCATGGCGCAATAATTAACTCAGTTACACCAGGCTCAGCTGCTGAGAAAGCAGAACTTAAGCCAAAAGACATAATAGTTAGCATCGATGATCAGGATATATATACAGCAGATGAAGCTAAAAGTTATATTGGGGTACTGCGTGAAGGATCAAAAGTCGCCTTTAGTATTGAAAGGGACAACTTAATGCAACAAAAATATGCCACATTAGGCTCAATAAAAGAAACCTTAAAAAAATCTGATGAATCAATCTTAAGCGGCATGACGTTAATAGATTACGATGAAATTGATAATAGCAACAAACGGACAAAAGGAGTTATAGTAACTAGCGTGCATCAAGGTAGCAAAGTTTGGTTAGGCGGCCTTGGGCGAGGAGATGTGATTACCTCTCTAAATAACAAAAAAATTAGCAATCTAGATGAATTCACAAAGGAGATAAACATAGTTGGCAAACAAAGTGACAAAGAGATACTACTAGATGTAAAAAGAGGCATGTCTAGCTACCTCATTGTAGTAGAATAAAACTTGATATTTAACAATATGTCACTTAAAATTGGGGGACTGTTTATAATATAACTTACAAATGAGAGGCGCACGTGAGCTATTACCCAACACCAAAAAAATTATTAAACACAATTTTAAACCCTGATGCAAGTAACAATAAAGAAAGAGCCTCATCTGAAATTAGCACGTTACTATTTTCATCTCATATATTAATCTGCTTGTTATTTTATAGCGTTTCATTAATGAGCTTAACTACTTTTGCTATACTAATTGTAAACTACTCCATCCTAGCGTATAGCGCAGGAGCTGTATCAGCAGGCTATGCATATAAAGATAATGAAGAAAATGATGAGCATGATACTGATAAAAAGTTCATGTCAATATGCACCCTCACATTCTTATTAACTGGCATACTGCCATTTATTTACTTAAAAATACTTGCGCCCTCTATAGTTGCTATATACTACCTACCTATAATGTTTTATTCTTTTATTGCATTAGCAACATATATCAACTTCAATTCAACCCCTAGCGGACCTTCTGATAATTTACTAGAGAACCTAAAAGGCTTTTTAAAAACCAAAGTGTTCACTTGGCACATAAGCCTTATTAGCTTCAATAAACATAGAGCAGAGACGATGCAAAATATCCCACAACAAGCAATAAAAACACAAGTACAACAACGTGATTCATCTGACTTTGGTGGTGGGACACCTGCATCAGGAGATGACTTAACAGGTACTATCCCTTCAGCACCTCCCTTAGCCGAGGCCTCACTATATCCCAAAGAAGGTGTAAAATCATAGTATGAGTGGACTTCTAAATATAATTATACATGGAAACTCTACGGTAATTGGTGATACTGCAGCTAGTCTTGCAATAAAGGCAGGTGAGCTACAAGCATATACATATAACAACTACTATCTCAAATTAGCAGCTGCTGACTTATGCTATAACATTGATAATAAAACAACCATGTATCAAAAAGAAGTTAATGATTTAATATATATATCAGAAAGAAGAGACTATATAGATTCTCGCATGATCAGCGACTACAAATTATACCCGTTTTTGTTTTTTGCACTAAACTTTAGTCCAGTTATACAAAACCCATGCTCAATTTCGTTATTAATACCTGCATTAAAAGTAATAACATTAGTAACAACATTAGTTGCTGGCATTTTTAAATTCTTCAGCGTAAAAATAACATCTCTTGCATGGGCCTATTCATTTTTTCATGTGACAGGAATTACAATACTAACAGCATTTGCAATACCTGCAGCATTACTGACAGCAGCAGCCTTTTATAGAGTACTAATACTACCTCACAAAAAATCTGACACTAAAAATATTTCTACTACCGAATGCATTGCTGCTCTATCTATATTTATTGCACCAATATTCATTCCTGTATTATTTCCAGCTATATGCCTGCTATTCTCTGCATGCTTCCTTTATAATAGGAATTTCAATGTTACAAGTAACTACGAACGTATTAAATGGCTACTCGGCAAAAACAATAATGAAGATCAAGTTTTTGCTCCCGATCTATCCTTAGGATTTAATTATAATATTAATGAAATTAAGGGCATATTCGATATAGAAACATCCAAACAAGAAAGGCAACGCTATAATTTTGGCATATTTTTTCTTCTTAGCCACACAGCATTTAGTTTATACTCTACATTTAGTATAACGGCCATATTTGCTACAGCACCCCTACTAACAGGTGTATATGTTTTAATTATGATTTCACTAGCACTATCTGCAATAATGATACCAATATACGCAACATTTAAGCCTCCAAAAATAAAGATCAATAGTATATCTGGGGACCCAAAAAAAATCACGCCTAAGGATGTAGTAATAGCAATAGATAATATTAGGGAAGAATATATAAACAAAAATGCTAATAAGCCAGAACTAAACCCCACAACCCTTAAAGTATAATTCATACTCTGAATTATCTGATAAAACACCAAGCCTATCACAGTCTCTTCTGATAGCTGCAGCTTCACTTATTTTAAATGAAGTACTATCTGTCGCATTAGTAGTATCGTTAAATGGCAAATATGCAAAAATGGTATTAGTAAAATTACACCCGATATTATAAATATAACTTAGCACTAATGATCTTACATAATACATAACAAGTAGTATAAACAAAATAAACAACAACATTCTCTAACCCCTTACATTTAGTTGCCAATAAAAGTTAGCATTATATTGCCTGTGTTAAAGTGCTTTCTTTACTATCTACTACCCTTTTAAGCGAGGACTCACCGTTTAGTAGCCCTTGAACTTGACCTTGTGGATGCTGTCTTATACTTTGCTTTGCTTCTGCTACTTGTAATAATCTATCTTTATTCCTATAGTTCAATATTTCTTTTTGCAACAAGGCAATTTGTGTCAATTGCTCAGAGTTCTGTTTAGTTAGCTGTACAACAACACTACTATCTCCTGACATTAACCGTTCCTGCAAACTATTTACTTGCTTCTTTAATAACATAATTTCTTTCTGTGAGTTTAGCACCATCTTTTTTTGATCATGTGTATTTGCATCTAATGCTTTCTGCATAGCAGTTAACTCCTCTTTATGTAGCGAATTTATTAAATCAATTTTTGAAGCATGTTGTTTCTCAATACTAGTAATTGAATTATTTAAAGTACACTTATCTTTTTTCAACTCAGTAATTATACGATCTTTACTTAAAGAGTTAAGCACAATAAACATATAGTTTTTAGTAGTTAAATCATTACTATTAAAATAACTAAAGACATCTTCCCATGTCCACATCTTTGTGACAGCATTCTTAAAGCGCTCATATAAAAAGTCTTCACCTACTGTCGTTTGTATAAGATCTCTAAGCGTTGCAATATCACTTATAATATTTTTAGGAATTTCTATTTTTCGCAGCTCATATTCCTGCTGAAACATATCTAAACCATTATTTAAGCGCATATGATAGCTTTTATTAGCTTCTAACATGGACAGTGGGATATTTGAGTTTTGCATAAATCTTCCTCTTTTAAAATTGGTGAATTAAAAATAGTAGCGAATATGTTTATTCCAACAAATCCACGCTCGGGATTTTCTCTAAATGGATCATTCATCTCTATTGCTGTAATTAGTAAGTTAATCCTAGATATTAATAAATCAACATTATCTTTGAATGCAGATGTTGCCCCTAATGCGCTAACTTGCAAGGTGTTTAAACTTATTTTCAAAAACTGAATATCATCATGCTCTATACGCTTACTAACATATAATTTTTCAATACGCTGAAACTCATGCTCTAATTGAACATAAACTTCATCACGAATGCCATTATCATTTACGGGTATAACTACTTTATCTACAGTATCTTGCAATGCAGGTAGTAACAAAAATGGATCATTATCATTATGTATATTAAGTATCTGCTTCTGCCAAAAAAACACTACCCCAGATATACTAATTAAACTCTTATAGTCACCAAGTATTAAAATTACTTTATCTTTTAATGATTCAGGGTAAGCACCCAACAATAGCAAATATAAACTTAAACTATTCATCCATGTAGATGTAGAGAGGCCATCTTGTATACTATGAAAAACACGTATAGGTGTTGTAGAAATATATGGCTCAACACTTATAACCCACAATAAAAAGTTAAGCTGCAAACTAAGCTCTGAATTCAGAGTTTCTAAACAAAGTAACCTCTCTATAACATCCTTATAACTATTTAATGAAAACATAGTGCTCGATAATAAGTTAGATTTCACCATATTAGCAAAGTCATGCCATATTAATTCTACTAACTTTTTCAGTTTCTCTTGATAATATATTTCATAGTTTTTAACCTGAACATTATCTTCAAGCCAAGAAATAATAAAGCATAGTTTATCATTAGCATTTTCTATAAAATGCATATTATGCTCAAGAAAGCATATGCTAGAATCAATTTCAATTTGACACTGCCACTGAAGCTTAACAAGTTGCCACTGCTGCTGCAAAACAAGCAGGTTATGGAAATCACAAAATTTATTATTACCCAACACAAGCTCTAAAAACTCATATTTTTCAAACCCATCATAAGAAGATTTTATTGATAACGATAATATATGTTCAAGATGATTAGACCTAGCTATAGATAGACCAAAGCATGACCAAAAATATTCATTTGTAACAGCCATTTCTTTTAAATATAACAGAATATCACTTAAGTCATAACTCTCATCGTATAAAGCTAAACTTCTAAATATCATGCAAAAATAATTTTGTAACTGCTCACGGGTGGCTAAAACTGACATAACCTTAATTAACGATCTTGACCAATTATTATCAGAAATTTCTTTTAAATATAAATCTAAATCATGCAATATAGTGCCCGAATAAAAAACACTCTCCCGCATATTAGACCCTTCTAATAAAGAATTAACTCTACATAGATCATCATCAGCAACTGCATTTTCTAACACTGCAAAAGCATGCTGCTGGATAAGTGATGTAAGCTCACTCGATAACTCAATATTAATCTCTCTTAGGATCTTTACATAACTTTCTTCTAAAACCATCACTAGTGACTTGCCCATATCTAAATCTTTGATGGCAATATCAAAGCCATAGCTTATCTTAGCTCCGTTATCACCATAATCTAAAATCAATTGCTGCAAATATGGGCAGATGTTATTCTGGCTTTTCCTATATACATTAATCGCATTAGTTAGCTTCTGGTGTCCCTTTGGGTATAGAAACAACTCAAAATTGAAGTTGTCTCTAAATGCTAAGCTAGACAATATAGTAGTTAGACCCACCTCATTTTTTTGCAAAAGAGAATCGATGACAGCACATACATTTGGCGCTTTAACCTTAGGGCAGTTTGTTATCCCAGGAAACCTTAACCCACCCTTTAAACCTAATGACATACTTTGCAAAGCTTCATTAAACCTAGAATCAGTAAGAGATCCATCTTTTACATACTCTTTATTAATTACGCATTGTAACAAAGTTGACAATGCAGAATTATTTTCAACAAAAGCAGGGTCTATATCACAAATCACATTTTCAAAATTAAACTTAGTATATAATTTTAACAACAAAGTATAGATATCTTTAGTTGGAAAATTAGAAGTGTCTTGTAAAATATTATTTAATTTAGAAAGATAATAATAGTCCTCAGATCCTAAAATAGATAT
>Ga0066610_10001330_pt1 | contig 15217 bp, 4 predicted proteins | sample SaaInlV_DNA_165m_FD_60375 | JGI IMG/M metagenome (GOLD analysis project Ga0066610, IMG submission 60375) | Marine microbial communities from expanding oxygen minimum zones in the Saanich Inlet - SI075_LV_DNA_165m | ecosystem: Environmental > Aquatic > Marine > Unclassified | place: British... | reverse complement strand
CTCGCAATGACGGAAGTGGGGCAGTTGCTTTTTTATGGTCGTTTAATTTGGCTTCCCCATTTCGTCATTACGGTGAGCCTGGCTCCCTTGGCCCCGTCATTGCGAGGAGCGTAGCGACGTCGCAATCCAACCACCGCACGTTATAACGCCGCGCCTATCAATCCTGTGCCACCCCCGTTATTACGGTGAACCTGGCTCCCTTGGCCCCGTCATTGCGAGGAGCTTAGCGACGTCGCAATCTATCTTTAATTTTATATTTGAGAAGTATATTTATTTTCTAGGCTAAATTTAGGTTGCGTTGTATTTATTATATTGTTAGGATTTTATTTGCGTTGTGCCGGGGTGGCGAAATTGGTAGACGCGTCGGATTCAAAATCCGATGGTGGAAACACCGTGTCGGTTCGATTCCGACCCTCGGTACCATTATTTTTTGTGTTTTTTTGCAGCACAAATGTTATCTATATCTATAACTACATTAAAAAGCTCATCGAGGTTATGTAGTAGAACTATTAGTTTAATGTCATCATCATGTTTTTGTATTTTATTTTGTAAGAGTTGATTTAGGGCACCGTTATTATTGTCGGTGAATATTTCTTTGTTGCTACTTATTCTCTTAAATTTTATATCTATATCTTCTGTTATAATCGAGATAATTTTCTGGGTTTCGGGACTTGTTTTGATAGATTTCATATCGTTAGTGCGTTTGTTTAGTTCGAAAATGGAGTTCACTAATTGGTCTGCGGCATTTTGTATTGCCTCTTGTTGGCTGAGTAGGTTTTGATCGGTAAAAAAAGTAAGTTTACTAGATTTAATATTATTTAATTTAATTAGGCTTTGTTTAATTGTTTTTTGCGTTGGTTTTGTTGGTGATGCTTCGACTGCGCTTATTTTACTAATGCTGTGGCTATAGTATTTATGACAAAGGTTTATAACCTCATAAAAGGTTTTTTCGAGTTGTTTATTTTGCCTATAGGGGCAGAATATAAAGTTAAAGCTAAGGGCAATGAATACGCCGCTTAGCACTTCGAATGCACGATCATATGCAACTAATGGCGCTGCATCTACAAGGCTCATGGTAATTACCATGATAGTACAAGCTGGAATTAGCTGGAGTGATTTAAATTTTTGATTAACAAGCACAGCTAGCCATAGCGACATAAATATAACTACAAGAATCACCCACAGAAAGCCATCAGATGCGACCTCATTCATAAGCCAGTAGCCGCCTAGGCCAATTAAAATACCTATAGTTGCGCCAACTGCGCGGTTAAAGCCGGCAATAAGTGTGCTTTCAAAACATTCGCTATTAGCGCATGATTGCATGGTCAGTAGGGTGCTCATTACTGCCCACTGTGGGTTTTTATAATGAAAGTACATAAATATAGCTGAGGTAAAGGTAGCTGCAATTGCTGTTTTTGTGGCGTATTTAAAGTTTAATATTTGGAGCATGTTTAGCCTATGTTAATAGTCTTGTCAGGTCATTTATTGTAGCATGTATAGTAATTACAACCAAGAATATTATGGCGAATTTGCCAATTAGCTGTTGTAGCAGGTAGTTAATTTCTCTGCCTTTTATTTTCTCATAGATTTTAAAAACTATATTTCCACCGTCGAGCCCGGGTATGGGCAGTAAATTAGCAAATGCTATGATTATATTGAAAATAGCGACTATTTCTATAAACACTTTAAAGCCGCTATTTAGTGATGCTAATGCCACTCCCAGAAAACCTATTGGCCCTGATAATGAAGATATAGGTATTATTCTTGTGATGATTTTACCAAGGATTATAAAGTTATATTTAAGCATGGTGAAGGTGGCGTCTATACCGGCGGCAATAGCTTGTAGTGGGCCATATTGTATGTGGTTTATTTTGTTTTGCGGCCATGGAGTTGGGGCTGGTTTGATGCCGATATAGCCAACGATATTCCAGCCATCTTTAAAGGTCCAGCTAGTAGTTATTGGCTTTATGGTGGTTATGTTACTTGTTTCTATGGTGAGCATTATATTTTTATTAGCCAAGTTTTCCATCGCTTCATTAAGGTCTTCATAGTTATTTATGTATATATTATTTACTTTGATAATTTTATCACCGGGTTTTAAGATGCCAGCTGCGGGGCTATCTGGGATGACCTGCATGACAACTGCGGGCGTATTTGGCATAAAAGGCTTTATACCGAGGCTCTCTAGTGGTTTAAACGTTAACTCTTTTATTTGCCAGTCTGTAATGTCTAGATTATGTGTGCTGGTTTGGCTATTGGAAGTTGTGGTGATGTGGAGTGTTTTGTCCGAGCCCATGCTCGCTAGAAAAGCTAATGTTACATCTTTCCAGTTTTGGATAGTTTTGTCATTTACTTTAGTTATGGTTGAGTTGGGTTGGATATTAGCTTGCGCTGCAATAGAGTTAGGTATGGTTTTAGCTATTACTGGTTTTACTTCATTGATGCCGGTGATGTAGAGCATGCTATAGATTATAATTGCAAACAGGAGGTTTATTGCAGGGCCTGCAAGGTATAGTGTTATTTTTTGCCAGAGTGGTTTTATGTTGATGGTGTAGGCGCTATTTTGTTTAGTTACATTATCTGTTTGCGCGTCTAGCACTGCAACATAACCACCGAGTGGGAATGCGCCAATGCGCCAGATTACCCCATTTTTATCTTGTTTGCTAAACAAGGTTTTACCGAGTCCGATGGAGAATATTTTGACTTTAATTTTAAATATACGTGCGGCGATATAGTGACCAAATTCGTGTACTAGAATTATTGTATGAATCATCAGAACTATTAACAGTATAAAGCCTATGGTCTTTAACATATCATCCTTGCAGTTGGCATTAAAACGCACTTATTTTAGCATAGATTAGCTAATTCGTGAAGTTCTTTGTTTGTTAGTTATACGCTGCCAATTCTTGGAGGGGGTTGTTGAGAGTCATTATTCCTTTGTGGATCATGCGATATCCCATTATATAAAGCTTGATTAGCAGGTGTTAACGAACTTTTCACGCTGTCATGGACACTATCTAATGGATGTGGATGGCCTTTGTCTGCATCAATTTGATCAAGGCATTCGGCATGTTTATGATATTTTTCTGTTACTTCTTCCGCAAGCGTAATCAACCTATCATACTCAGTGGTTTTATTATCTAGATCATCTTTGCGGGGTGGTGTTACTGTTATGTTTGTAAAACCAAGTTTCAGTGCATTTTCAATGGCCATTTCTTGTTGCGCATAGGTGCCGCCAGATATTACAATAGGCTCAAGCTGAAAATCAGCAGCGCACTTAGCTACCATATATGCTATATCTGGTACTTGATCATCAGGATTCTCCGCAACGTGCACATATTCCATTTTGTTATATTTCTCTTTATTGTTAGGTTCGAAATTAAATTTGCTATCTATATCACTGCTAATGCCTAGATCAGGATTAGGAGTTACATGTTGTTCGTACCTACCTTTGATTATATCTCGCTTTTCTCTCGCAGGCTGTAATATATCTTCTAAAGCCTTTCTCCGTGAATTTTGTTTGTCAACAGGTGCTGTTCTGACAGCATCGAGAAACGAAGTTGCACCCGGGCCTACAGGTATTGGACGTCCGCCGCCGCTTGCTGATTGTTTTTTAACAGCTAGGGGCTCGGTCTGCGCCAGTGTTTGGGCCAATTTATGTTGTAGAGTTTGTATAGTTCTCTTTGTATTAGAAGAAGCTCCACCTCCACTACTTAATACATTCCTTAGTTGTCTGTGAATGTTCAATACGTCTCCAGTTAAACCTGGGTTATAATTTTTTTGTGCTTTTTGCACATCCCCATCAGAACCTGAAACAGATTGATCATCATCAAAACTTGAATAACTACGTTTGCCCGTGGACCTTTGGTCATCGGCAGATGAGATAAGATTTCTATATTGTTCAGTTGATTTGGAATAATGTTCACCATCAGAACCTTTGTTATCAATGTATTTACGGTGATTGGTTTCATGGACTACCGTTGTATTTCTTCCAGAAGGTGGAAAAAACCAGTTAAAGAATCTGTTTCCAAGTTCTTGAGTTTCTACACCGCCTGGGCTTGAGCCATCACTTGTACTGAATGGCACGCGATTTTTTATCTGATCCGATATATTTTCTTTGTCATAAGCATCCAAGTTATCTACTGTCAACGGACTAGAAGCAGAGCCATCATCATAAAAAGCAAAGTAAGGCAAATCCCCTTGATATTGTTTCCCAGCATCTATGATGCTTTTCGCAGTAATGTTATAAAGATTCTCATTAATAACAGAATTATCTATATCAGTGCCATTTACTGTTATATTATCCTCTTCATATTGTATTAATAAACCTATATTTTTTCCAAATTCATAGTAAGGATCTTCCAGTGAGCCAGCGTCACTATTGTCATCGCTTGCAGCATAGTCGTGTCTAGCAGGCTCTGTGATAGCAGATGAGCGCTCGCTCATTAAACCATCATCAACATCACCCAAGCTATCCACTAATGTCGAGTCAGCACCAGCAGATAACACCATGGGCGGTATGCTTCCTTGATTATTATGCGTATCTATTTGGTCGTCCAGCACCAGAATATTGGCGCCACATAAAAACTGGATGCTGTATATTCCTTCATCATCAATGCCTAATTTAGTTGCATAATCTGATAAACTTATCTTCTGTTTTGCTTTACCTTCTTCAGCGCTATTATTATTACGTGCCGCTAAGAATTCCCCCAAGGCTTTATTTAGTTCTGCTATCGCATTTCTATCTTCTTGAGTGCCATCTTCATCAGGGTTTACTGCTACTGCTTTTTGTTTTACATCAGAATGCAGCTTTGTAATCTCTGCTATTTTATCCGTATAGAATTGTTCGCCATTTCCACTATTTAATGCATTTTCTATGTCTGTAAATGTTATAGACCCTGATGTTGTAACGTAGCTACCGTATATATCTGCAGGTTCTTCGGCATTTTTGGTTGGGAGAGAACTAGTCATGTCTACAACATCACCGACATTATATTCATCTTCATGAGTTATCGTGCTAGAAGATGTATTTAACAGCATTGACGGCATTGATGGCAGTAACTCCCACAAGCTTGCAAGCCAGCCTGGTTCTTTGTTAGCTGTAACGTTTTCAGCGTCTTCTTTTCTTCTTGTGTCAGCGGTTACAGTAGCTGGCTGGTGTGTGCCTTTTTGTCCTGGATTAGAGGTGCTGTTATTTAACTTTAAAGCATTCAGAACATTCCTAGACGAACTAACATTATCAGGTGCTTTATTTAGATTTCCAAATTGTTTTATTGAAGGTGTCCATGAAGCTATAATCTGACTGTAAGTTCGCTTTCTAGGTCCTTTAGCTGAAGATGGCGCTTCATAGTCTGAACTAGCGCTAGATGTATCTGTTTTTTGTGTTTCACCTTTTTCTTTAGGCTGTTTGCTATGTACACTAGTTGAGTTCTCATTTATGTGCCTTGTTAAGGTAGATAACTCATCAAGTTTATTTCTTGCCAATTTACCTCTAACTACAGCTTGTATTTTAGTAGCAGCTTTCTGTTTAGGTTCATGTCCTGTTAGATCTTCTAAAGGATCAAAAGTAACACTTTTTTCGGAAGTTTTTCTTTTGCTACTATTGGGTGAAATGGTGGTACTTCCTGGCTTTGTTTTTACGTTATCTGGATTAGCAGCGCTCACTAGATTAAATGTGTTTGTCTTTCCAGTAACATTGGTGGTAGAGCCTGCCCATAGCGATCTCAGCCATGGAAACAAGCCCTTGTCTTGATGTGCTTGCTCTTTTTTTTCTTGATACTGCGTATTATATGCGTTTACAAATTCACGTTCTTCTCGAGTGATGTCGTAAGTTTTTATGCGCTCCATAACATCCCCACTGGGAGTTTCCTTTTTAAGGTTATCGAGTAGCATGCCAAGTGTTGGTGCATCCTTAAGCACATGAAGAATAGCTTCTTCTTTCAGATTATTGCTACCATTGTTTTCTTTATGTTTTATTTCTATCTCATTATGCAATTTATGAGCCCTAATTTTAGCTATATTAGTGCTTTCGGTGCTTTCAAGAACAGCTTTAATAGTCTCGCCTATTTCAGTGCCTTCTGTTTTAGCAGCTTCATTTTCTCCTCTTTGATTTTGAATTTCTTCTAGTTCTGCCATTACAGTTGGTACTGTTGAATCTTCATTTACTGCTGTTTTTTTAGTAACAACTCCTGTTTTTTCTTCTGCTGGATCTACTATTGTTGTTCCCGATGCTGGTGCTAGTTTTTTTAGTTCTGCTTTTCGTTTTTTTTCTACTGCTGCTGCTAGTTTTGCTTCTTGTGTTGTATATTGTCTTACTATTTCTGCTTGTAGTGATAGTGTTTGTTTACTATCACCTGCTAATTTTCCTAATTTTAGTTTCTGTTTTAAAATTTCTTCTATTTTTACTATAGATTGATGATCTTTTTTTGTTTGATTTAGTTCTGTCGTTGTTTGGTTTGGTGTCTTTACTAGTTCTTTTATCTTGTCCCCTAGACTTTTTCGTTTGACCTGTACTTCTTTTAATTTTTTTTCTATTGTTTCAGGTTTTATTTTTTTTGCTTCCGTTACTTTTTCATCTATTTGTTCTTTTGTGAGTGCTTTTACTTTTGGATGTGGCGCACGGCTAGTTGGTGGTTGAGGTGGTTTATGTTTTGGTGGAGGAGGTATTACAATACTGCTTGTATTTATTTGCGACTGATCCTTAAGGTTACCGGTATTTTTTATTATCGCATTTATTGTTTTAGCATTTTCATCATGATCTTTTTCAGTAGTTTGATTTATTTGTGCTATTGCCTGTGAAAGATTAATTCTACCTGTATCATTTAATCTATTTAAACTTATACTAATTAATCTTTTATCAGAGCCTTCAAATAATACTTCTAGCCTTCCCTCAAGATTCTCGATACTAGGTATTGGTGGTTGAGTTGGTATGTTTCTCGTTTTTGTGTCATCTACTGCTGTTTTTGTGTTTCTTGGATATTGATTTACATCGTCTTTCACAGCGAAAACTGTATTATTCTCTATATTTCCATTTTCAAGGGTTTTAATATCTTGCTCCGAAACTACTTTGGCTTGTGTACCATAGCCAAATAAATTTAAAATACCTTCCAAGAAGCCTGTACTTTTTGCTGCTTCTTTTGTATCTACTGTTAAATCTGTCGTTTCTGCACCTTTATTAGTAGTGCTTGGAGCTTCGACAAGGACTTCTCTAGGTGAAGGTGGAGATGGTTTTATTTCCTCTTTTATTTCCTCTTTTATTTCCTCTTTTATTTCTGGATTTTGGTCTTTTACCACTTTTACTTTGATTGTTGAGCCTTGATTTACATCGCCATTCTCAGCCAGACCTTTATTACTACCTTTATCTGAAACTACTTCGGCTCCATCAACATAATTTACTGATGTTATTTCCGGACCTTTTTTTGCTACTATTGTTTCCGCCTCTATTGTTGTTGTTGTTGTTGTTGTTGAAGCTTCATATTCATCCATCTGGCTCATCATATCTTTACTTCCTGTTCCTAATGTTTCTCTTTTTTCTCCCGAGCTAAGTAAATACAAAATTCTTCCCCAAATGCCTGGGTTTTCTTTTTTTGCTGGTGTTTGTTTTTCTTTTTCTGCATCTTCGTCTGGTTCTTCTTCTGTTGTATCTGTTGTTACTGGTTTTTCTTTTATTTGTGCTGCTTTGATTTCTGCTGCATCTTGTTCTTCTGTTGTATCTGTTGTTACTGGTTTTGCTTCTTGTTTTGCTGCTTTGATTTCTGCTGCATCTTTTTCTGCTTGTTTTTTTGCTGCTAGTGCTGCTTTGATTTTTTCTTCATCTTGTTCTTCTGTTGCTAGTGCTGCTTTGATTTTTGCTTCTTGTTTTGCTGCTGCTTTGATTTTTGCTTCTCGTTTTGCTGCTATGATTGTTTCTTCATCTTGTTTTTCTGTTGTATCTGTTGTTACTGTTGCTTGTTTTTTTGCTGCATCTAGTTTCTGTGCTGCTTTGATTTTTGCTGCATCTTGTTCTTCTGTTGTATCTGTTGTATCTGTTGCTTGTTTTTTTGCTGCTAGTTTTTCTGCATCTTCTTGTTCTTTGATTTTTTCTGCTAGTTTTTTTGCTGCATCTCGTTCTTTTGCTTTTTCTGCTGGCATTGCTTTACTTAGCTTTGGTTTTAGTCCATTTAGTTCTGCTTGTAGTCGGTGAAATTCAAGTGTTAGTGCTTTTATTTTTTCTTGTAGTACGTCTATTTCTGCTTGAGGATCTTGTCGTTGATTTGCTTTCTTTGCTTCATTTAGTGTGTTTTGTAGTGCACCTATTTCTGCTCTTACTACGCCTATTTCTGCTTGTAGATCTATTTCCTTTTCTTTATATAGTAGTACGTTTATTTCTGCTTGTAGTTGTTGTGCTTGTGGATTTACTGCCTTTTCTTTTTGTTGTGATTCACCAATAGTTTCTAGCAGTATTTTTAATTCTACTATTTTTGAAATCATAACACGTCTAGCTGCTACCTCTTGTTTCAGAGGGCCGACTATATCAGCTGTTATTGAGAGAGGATCTGTCCGTGCCAGAATTCTCTTTCTTATGTTGGTGTCTGCATTTTCAATCTCTCCATCGAGCTTTACAACATCTTTACTAGTAGCCATTTTTAAGTTATTACCCAATGTCCAAAAACCACAACTTATACTATCTTTTTGTTGTCGTTGTTCTATTGGGAAGGAATATTGATCAGGGTTTTTGCCAAATATTGCTGTTGATACGTGGTTTATTAATTGTTGTGAGGCATGTGGTATAGTTTGATCTATAGCTTTTGTATAAACACCATATGAGTCTTTAAAAGATGCGGTTACTGTGTCCCCATCTTTTTTTAATACGCATGCGACAAAATGGCTGCCACCATTATATATTTGGAGCATGTAGGTTTGATTTTGTGCTTCTTCTTGAGTTTTCTTGCTCTCAGGCACATATATACAATCTTTAAAATATTGCTGATAATCTGGCTTGCTATAAGTGGTGATATCTTTAAAGCCCTCACAAATCTCTAGTATCTTATTTGAAGCCTGATCATTTGAAATTCCCGCATCTGGATCCGGAGCCAAAGATTCTACATACGATTCTTCAGTCGGGCATGTCTTCAGGATAAGTTTTACCGCATTAGTTGGTTTCTTGGTGTCCACCATAGCTTTGTAAGTTTCTCTGTGTTTTAGTTCATCTTCTTTTGTTCGGTCCGCAGATAATACGGGTAGAGAAATAGTAGTTATATTGCTGTTTTGTAATTCCAGCTCATGTAATAGCGATACTGACATTTCATGAAGTTGCTTCCAATCTGGCCAACCACGCTTTTTTATATTTATGTCTTGCTCTTTTAAGTTTTCAATAGCGAATTTATAGTTTTCATTAGTTTCATGCCATTCTTCCTTTAATTCGTTGTCATTAAGCCATTTTCCCATAGTTGTTGTATCATTTGTGCTAGGGTAGTCTACAACACCTTTTAACGCTAAAGACTGTGGTAGCTCCAGCGGAGTTGCCAGTGGAATCCATTTGCCATCGCCTTGTTTACTTATCATTAAACTACCAAGGCTATTTATTTTTATCTTTGCATTGGGTAATTGACCATAATTACCCAATCTTGTTTTTATTGTGTCAGTAAATTTAGATGTTGCTCTGTTTCTAAACGTGTTTTTGTCAGTTGGTAATCCTTGTATTTTGTATTCTGTAATTATAGCTAGCTTTGATTGTTCATTGGCGCCAGTTATTTCATCTATTTTAGGGGCTGCGCAACCGGCGCTTTTTAGAAGTTCAATTATAGTTTCATTCTGTATATAACTACTAGGGGTCTTACCTAAACCCTCAAAATTAGCTGAATATAATTCAGTGCCTTTATCTAAGTCTACTCCTTCTAATTTTTCTTTTATAAGAGCATTTAAGTCAGTATTAACTTCGGCAACAACTGGTGTTTTCATAATTGCTGTTGTTATTAAACCTAGTTTTTTTTGTAGTTTTTCTATTTCTTGTTTTCGGTAAGTTACTGATATCCCATGTTTGAGCTTATTAGTTTCATATTGGATTAAGTTTTCTAATTTAGCTGGTATAACTTCACTAATGGCGGCATTTAAAGAATTCGTAATAATTTCCGCGTAATTTTCAGGCTTGCTAATTTGTATTTCTCTAATTTTTATGAGTAGCTTAATGTTTGGATCTTTTTTAAGTGGGTGTTTATCTAATTCACCTTGTGTATGTTCTGCTGTATCGAGTGACGCTGCGGCTAACTCAGGGTAGAGCGCTGCTTGCTCTGTGATTAAGCCTGGTATATTGGTATTTTCTCCCATCAAGTCAGATACTAGGTACTCAAAGTCAGTGCCATCCGCTTTTTTTTGTAATAAAAACTTTTCATTTGGCATAATAGCCCCCATAAATCCCTATGCCTAAGTATAGCTAACTATAGACTTTTTTCTGCGGATTGTGCGCAAAAGGTATTTTTTAGCTCTTTAAGTTGATGTTGGTTGTCAGCCCGTGCCAAGGCGCTAGTTAAAATGTTTAACTTGCGCCTCTCGGGGAGTGGTTAATTGGGAGCTCCAGGGCCGCCTTTTGTTGGGGTGTTATCACTTTTACTTTCGATAGCACTATCTATTTGTTGGAGTAGTTTAATGCATAGTATTAATTGTTTTTCTGCGGCTTCTGTCTCCTCATCATTACTATCGAAATCTATGGTACTTTGAGCATCATCTTGTGCTGATTCTACGATTTTTTTGTAACTTTTTAAGGTATCTTTATCCAGATCAACATCTTTATATTGGCCATCTGTTGCTTCGTGTTGTTTTAATTTATCATCAATATCATCGATGCCTAGATCATTTTCGCCAACAATAGCGTCCCTTCTACTCGTAATCGCTAAAAAAGAACTACCAAACATTGAATTATTAGCATTTGGTACACTAGTATTTTCAGTATCCTTCCTTTTACTTGCCCCTTTGCTGGTTTCTTCCACAACAACAGTCTGCTTATTTTCAGCTGTACTCGGCTTTAGTCTTTCGCGAGCATTTCTTATTGCTTCAAGATGGTCATGTTGCGCACTTGGTCTCGCCTTTTGGCTTCCTTGAGGAGGTGGTGGTGGAGGTGGAGGTTGTGTTGGCTTAACCTTGTTTGAAGTTGTGCCCGCCCTTGAGGTTTCTAGTTGCTTGGTGTTAGCTTCATTAGCATCTGAACTCGGTGTGAATTCATTAATTTTGTTAGTAACCATGTAAGCTAGGTTTGGATTTTGGGGCTGGACCTTTATAATCTTATTAATTTTTTCAGCATTTTCCTCACTTAAGTTTGCTGCTTTTTGTATTGTATCACCTGTATATTTACCTTCCGTTTTATTAAGTGTTGCAATTAATTTTCTGGTTTCTTCCACAACAACAGTTGTACTCGCCGTTGTGGTTACTGGAGTTGCTGGTTTATCATGGGACGCATCCTCAGTTAGTGGAGCTGCTGGCTTAGCATCTGCACTCGGTGTAAATTCATTAATTTTGCTAGTAACTATGCTAGCTAGTTTTGGATTTTGGGACTGGACCTTTATAGTCTTATTAATTTTTTCAGCATTTTCCTCACTTAAGTTTGCTGCTTTTGCTTTTGTATCCTCTGTAAACTCATCTTTCATTTTATTAAGACTATCATTTAATTGACTTTTGTTAGTTTCATCCGTTTTTTGTAAAGAACTATCTTGGCTTGTACTCGCACTTTGGCTTACTGAATGAGATGGAGGTGGAGGAGATGGAGGTGGAGGTGGAGGTTGTGTTGGCTTAACCTTGTTTGAAGTTGTGCCCGCCCTTGAGGTTTCTAGTTGCTTGGTGTTAGCTTCATTAGCATCTGAACTCAGTGTAAATTCATAAATTTTGTTAGTAACTATGCTAGCTAGGTTTTGATTTTTGGACTGGACCTTTATAATCTTATTAATTTTTTCAGCATTTTCCTCACTTAAGTTTGCTGCTTTTGCTTTTGTACCAACTGTATATTTACCTTCCGTTTCATTAAGTGTTAAAATTAATTTGCTGGTTTCTTTCACAACAACAGTCTGCTTATTTTCAGTTGTACTCGCCTTTGGGCTTGCTGAACGAGGTGGAGGAGGCTTAATAATTGGTGTCCCAGGTCTAATATTGTTTATTTGATCAAGTAACGCAGAAATTTCTGTGTTAGGCGTTTTAATAGCTTCCCGAATTTTACCTATATCTTCTTCGCTCAACTCATTTAAATCAAAGGTGCTTCCCTTAAACTTTTCCGCTAGCTTATTATGAATATCTTCTATAGGACTGTCAATTTCTTGCTTCTTATCTGCAACACCTCCCTCTGGAGACTGAGTTTCAGGAGCTAGTTGGTTAGCATCCGTAGTAGCTGCTTCCGTAACCTGAGTGTCCTTGTCAAGGTTTTGCTCGGGAACTACATGCTGGGCTACTGGTGCGTCGACAACTGGCGTGACGCTGGTATCAACAGCATTAGCGATTGCGATTGGTTGTAACCCAGCCTCTTCAAATATATCGGAGATAGTCTTGCCATCTACATTATATCTTAAAATAGCTGCATAATTATCTTGGGTTTGAATAGATTCTAGTTGTTTTTCAAGATTTTCATTGTCGTCTTTATAAATGGAAATAAGACTAATCTTCATGTAATTTTGCATTGACAAACCTTTATTGTCAGTAAGTGTTTTAATACTTATGTTGTTTGTGGATAGCATGGAAAGCAGTTCGGTATTATCTTTTTCTCCATATATATCATCTCCATGAAGATAATAATCAGAAACCAAATGATATGCTGTTTTGCCATCTGAGTCCCTTTTTGTATTAAATATAGCGAGTTTTTCATTTGCTATTAGTCTTGAGCCATTCACCGCTTTTATTTGATCTTTTAAATCTTCAGCAGAATCGCCATCTAGTGCTTTTGTAAAAGAAGCTTTCAGCTGCTGGACCTCAGTAGATTGAACTGGTATTTCAGGATCCGCACTTGATCTCATCTGAGTACCTCCAGTAACAGTTGCATTAGCTTCAGGGAGGCCTTCTGTATTTAAATTAACAGGACCATCATCTGCGCTAATAGCTACTATTGGACCTTGGTTTCTAGCATCACGGTGGTGTAGATCCTGATGTTTGCCATCAGTACGGTATTTATTTATATGAGCGTTATAACCTTTTTGTGCGACTCCTTGTATTTTTGCGTATGGAGGCGGGCTCATTTCAGTTTTTAGTTTGTTCTTGGGGAATGTAGACCCTGAGACGGCTTCTTGTTGAGCAATCAATAAATCAGCAAGTGTTTGTGTTTTTAGTTGCCCTTCTTTATGGGTACTAGGGTTTTTGTCGTTTTCTATACTTATTTTCCCTTCTAATTGGCTAATTACAAGTTTTTTTAATGCCTCTATATTATCATTTTTATAGTAGTCTTTTGTATGTTTGTTTTCATGCAGTGCATAAACTTGTTTAAATAGAGGATCTATTTCACATAAAACCATGACAGCGTTATGCAGTGTTTCTAGTGCTTTTAAGTTATCTTCCCAGCTGTCTTTCTGAGTTAGTGAAAAAGATATATCTTTTTTGATGCGACTTCTGTCCATGTCTTTTAGTTCTTTTTTGCTTTCATTTATAGCTGTTGTTGATTTTGAAGCGCCAATCCGAATCCTTTGCTTTTCTGGTCGATTAACTCTAAGCCAATCCCAAACTAAATTATCGCGGTATGCATTTGTTTTAATTATTTTATCTACCAGAGATGGAGCTGCCTCTGAAGATACAGCAGTAGTTATCTTCTTTATTGTGGGCTCATCTATTTTTGCAGCTAATAATTTAGTTTTTACGTCATTACTGTCCCCTGTTCTAAATCCATTGTCATATAGTGCTGTAACAAAACGCTTTGGGTTAGTGCTTGTACATGCAGCTATAATAATTCCTTCATCATCAGGAGCTTTTATGCCTCTTCTTGTAAGCTCTTCCAGCATTTTAATAGCTGTATATTCTAAGTTTGCTTTTCCTCCAGATGATGCCTCTATTATAGTTTGGAACAGTGATTTACTGTCGCCACTTCTTATATCTGGGTCAGCGCCAGCATCTAGCAACATTTTGAATGTTTTTAGTTTGTTGCCTTTTTGTTTTTCGCCATCTATTTCAGCTGGCATGCTAATTATTTTATGTATTAGGGGTTTATCATCATCACTATCTAAATCATGATTCAAAATGGCTTTTACTTCACCTATAAGTGTGGATCGGGCTATTAACCCATTTAACCATTGAAAATCATTATTTGTAAAAGCTTTATTAATGTTAACTTTTATTTCATTTATTTCATCTGAACGGCTTTCTTTTGGTGCTGATTTTTGTTCATCAGATAGATTGTGTTTTTCTAGTTGTTTATATACTTTTCTTTCTTTGTCCCCAGCTATATCAAGTACATTTAAACCATATTTGTTTTTATGTGCTAGAACACTACTATTAAGTTCAGTGTGACTGCCTAATACTTTCGCAATGGTGCTTATAATGTTATTACTGAAATCATAGCGTTTTAATTTAACCGCCATCATGAGCGGGGTGTCGCCATGCATGTCAGTAGCCTTTAGTATGTCTGGCGTATCACTTATAAGCTTTTGAACGCGTGAGCTGTTGTTAGCTAAAATAGCTTCAAATAATTGTGTTTCCTTTGATTCTTTAAAACCATCTTCTAATAGCCTTGATTCTTTGGCTCCACTTGAAAAGAAGAATGTAGATGAATAATGCTTTATTAAACTTAAAGTTTCTTCTAAATTATGAATGTTTTTTTGAATATTGTTCTGATCATCTGGGGCTGCTTTCGCAAACAGCTGTTTACTTCTATCTAGCATAATCTTAGCTAATAGTTCTAGATCTTCAGCTTTTTCATTATTTATGCCACAAAGATCAATAGCATAATTTTGTTTGTCACCTGCAAGAAGAGCTAGCGAAACTGTTAATCTACTGTTTATATTTTCACGAAGATATTTTAAATCAGTATTTGCTCGGTTATCTACGCGATATTTAATATCTGTTTCAACTTTTTTTTCTATAGTTTTTGGTAAACCTGTTTTAGCTGCTGTTCCCGCATCTGCTTTTTTTTGTTTCTTCCCTGCAAGGCTCCCTAGGGTACTTCCTGTTTCAAGCCGATATTGTGCATTTTCATATTCATATATTTGTTTTGCTATTTTATCATAATTTTTCATAACATATCCTCGGGTTAATCCACGCTACATGTCCTAAGTATAGTAAA
>Ga0066610_10001307_pt1 | contig 15358 bp, 10 predicted proteins | sample SaaInlV_DNA_165m_FD_60375 | JGI IMG/M metagenome (GOLD analysis project Ga0066610, IMG submission 60375) | Marine microbial communities from expanding oxygen minimum zones in the Saanich Inlet - SI075_LV_DNA_165m | ecosystem: Environmental > Aquatic > Marine > Unclassified | place: British... | reverse complement strand
TTTTCGGCTAGGATCTTCGTGATCGCTGCCGTTAACGTCGTCTTCCCATGGTCAACGTGACCAATCGTGCCGATGTTACAATGAGGCTTATTCCTCTCAAACTTTTCCTTTGCCATGATCTTTCTCCGTATTCTCTATGCTATTTTCTCTTTAACTTCATCCGCTACCGCTTGAGGTACCTGGTCATAATGATCAAAAGTCATTGTAAATTGGGCACGCCCCTGACTCATTGAACGCAAATTATTCACATAACCAAACATTGTTGCTAGCGGAACCATTGCAGAAACAATCCGCGCATTCCCTTGCTGATCCATTCCAGTAACTTGACCTCGGCGGCCATTAAGATCCCCTATTATATCTCCCATATACTCATCTGGAGTTACGACCTCAACCTTCATAACTGGCTCAAGCAAACGTGGAGCCGCTTTCGGCAGAGCCTCTCGAACAGCGGCTCGACCTGCGAGCTCAAATGCGAGCGTACTAGAGTCAACATCGTGATAAGCGCCATCTACGAGCTTTATTTTAAGATCAATAACTGGGAACCCTGCAATAGGACCAGATTCAATTGCTGTTGCAGCTCCCTTTTCAACACCAGGGATGTATTCCTTAGGAATGGATCCCCCAAAAATTTTACTCTCAAACTCATAACCCTCTCCAGGCTCACGAGGCTCAAATTCAATTTTTACACGGGCAAACTGTCCAGCACCACCAGACTGCTTCTTATGGGTATAATCGACAGTTGTTGGCTTTGTGATCGTTTCACGATAAGCAACTTGCGGAGCTCCAACATTTGCTTCAACACTAAACTCACGCTTCATACGATCTACAAGGATCTCCAAATGAAGCTCACCCATCCCCTTAATGATGGTCTGGCCAGATTCTATATCACTGGTCACTCGGAATGTTGGATCCTCTGACGACAGACGCGCCAAAGCTTGAGACATTTTCTCTTGGTCAGCCTTCGTTTTGGGCTCAACAGCAACCTCAATCACGGGTTCTGGGAATTCCATCCTCTCCAAAACAATGGGCTTGCTGGAATCACAAAGAGTCTCCCCGGTCGTCGTGTATTTAAGACCGCAGATGGCAACAATATCACCAGCATGTGCCTCTTTAAGATCTTCACGGCTATTGGCATGCATCAACAACATACGACCAACGCGTTCTTTCTTATCTTTAAACGCATTCAAAATGTTTGAACCACTCGTCAGAGTTCCCGAATAGACTCTCACGAAGGTCAAAGAACCAACAAAAGGATCTGTCATAATCTTAAAGGCAAGCCCTGAAAAAGGTGCGCTATCCGAAGGAGCTCTTTCCTCTTCGGTCTTACCGTCAACACTCGTCCCCTGAACATCTGGAAGATCAACAGGCGAAGGAAGAAAATCCACAACAGCATCCAGCAAAGGTTGTACACCCTTATTCTTGAATGCGGATCCACAAAGAACAGGTGTAAATGTTCCTTCTATGGCCCCCTTACGAATACATTTCTTTAGAGTCTCTTCTGATGGCTCCTCACCACCAAGATACGCTTCAAGAGCTGCATCGTCTTGTTCAACAGCTGTCTCAACGAGCTTAGCGCGATATTCCTCAGCCTTCTCCTTTAAATTGGCCGGAATATCTTCATCTGAAAACTTGGCTCCAAGAGATTCTTCATGCCAAACGATTGCCTTCATTCTTACAAGATCGATAACACCTACAAATTCGCTCTCGCTACCAATAGGAAGCTGCAAGACAAGTGGCGTGGCGCCCAGGCGATCAACAATCATGCTAACGGTGCGATAGAAGTCCGCACCGGTTCTGTCCATCTTATTTACAAAACAAATCCTTGGAACGTTATATCTGTCTGCTTGGCGCCAAACAGTCTCTGACTGAGGTTCCACTCCAGCAACACTATCAAAAACAGCGACAGCTCCGTCCAACACACGCAAGGAGCGCTCAACTTCCATTGTAAAGTCAACGTGGCCCGGCGTATCAATGATATTAATGCGATAGTCATTCCAGAAACAGGTTGTTGCAGCGGAAGTAATGGTTATCCCGCGCTCTTGCTCCTGCTCCATCCAGTCCATAGTAGCACTACCTTCATGGACTTCACCAATTTTGTGGGAACGCCCCGTATAGTACAGCACCCGCTCGGTTGTCGTTGTTTTACCAGCATCAATGTGAGCCATAATGCCAATATTGCGGTACTTTTCTATAGGAGTCGATCTAGTCATTATATTATTCCTTTACCACCGATAATGAGCGAACGCGCGGTTCGCCTCAGCCATACGATGGGTATCTTCTCGTTTCTTGACGGAAGAACCTCTGTTGTTAAGCGCATCAAGCAACTCAACAGCCAAACGCTCCGTCATTGTGTTTTCCTGGCGCTTGCGTGAACAGTCGATAATCCAGCGAATTGCCAATGCCTGTGCACGCTCTGGCCTGACTTGCATAGGAATCTGATAGGTTGCACCACCAACACGTCTTGAACGCACTTCCAATGCAGGCTTCACATTTTCTAATGCCTCATGAAAAACCTCCAGGGAAGGCCTAGAGGTTTTTTGATTCACAACATCCAATGCTCCATAGAGAATGGTCTCTGCGGTAGATTTCTTGCCATCAAGCATGAGTGTATTCAAAAACTTAGTAAGCACCAAGTCTCCATACTTTGCATCTGGAAGAACTTCTCTTTTTTCTGCGGCGCGCCGACGTGACATTTCTCTCTACCTCTACTTACTTGGGTCGCTTTGTACCATACTTTGATCGGCCTTGACGGCGATCCTGAACACCTTGGGTATCTAAAGTACCACGTATAACGTGATAACGAACACCAGGAAGGTCCTTAACACGACCGCCTCTGATTAGCACCACGGAATGCTCTTGAAGATTGTGACCTTCTCCAGGAATATAGCCGGTTACTTCAAAACTATTCGATAATCTGATACGTGCAACTTTCCGCAGAGCCGAGTTAGGCTTTTTTGGTGTCATTGTACTGACACGCGTGCAAACACCTCTTTTCTGTGGACAAGACTGCAAAGCAGGAACCTTATTCCGTTCCACTTGAGGCTTCCGCGGCTTCCGAATCAATTGACTTATCGTCGGCATTCAAAACTTCCTTTTTATTGGCTGTAATCCAGCAACACAAGCTACAAACTTATGCAATCACACACCCTCAACAGAGCTACATTAAAAAAACACTGCCAAGCCAGGCTTGAACAGCATATAACGCAGTAAACGAAGCGGATACTACATCTCTGCGTGCCCCTGAGTCAAGAGGCAATGCACTCCTTTAGCAATTTTTATGTCGCGGCCTGCTAAAGGAGCTCTCTAACCATTTGAAATCCCGCAGATTTGCGCCGTCTAAGCGACCCCTTCTACAGATGATGACCCACCACCCGACTGCGCCAACGAAAGGACTCGATCCTTTTCAGCAGCGACACGCTTTTTCTCGGTTAACATCTTCCCAGTTCCAATGGGGATGAGACGTCCAACAATAATATTTTCCTTCAGTCCAACAAGATTATCCACTTTTCCTGACACGGCAGCATCGGTCAAGACTCGTGTTGTCTCTTGGAAAGACGCTGCAGAGAAGAATGAACGCGTCTGTAGAGACGCCTTCGTTATTCCCTGCAATACAGGAGATGCTTTTGCGGGTCTCAAGCCTTCTTTCTCGGCCTTTTCATTTTCTTCCAAAAATTCAGCCTTATCAATAAACTCACCAACAAGCAGCATGGTCTCACCTGGATCAACCACTTCTACCTTTTGAAGCATCTGCCGGGCAATAACCTCAATATGCTTGTCGTTGATCTTCACACCCTGAAGTCGATACACTTCCTGGATTTCATTAATAAGATAATTTGCAAGGGCCTCCACTCCCATGATCCTCAAGATATCATGGGGGGCGGGGTTTCCATCAACAAGGGAATCACCACGGCGGACAAATTCACCTTCTTGAACAGCTATGTGCCTTCCCTTAGGGACCAAATACTCTGTTGGTGCCTCATTTTCGTCATCAGGAATAACAACCAGGCGTTGCTTTGTCTTATAGTCCTTGCCAAATTCAACACGACCATCACATTCACTAAGAATTGAGCTGTCTTTCGGGCGACGTGCTTCAAACAATTCAGACACCCTAGGAAGACCACCGGTGATATCTCTTGTTTTGGAAGACTCTCTCGGCAATCTGGCCAAGACTTCACCAGCTTTCACTGTTGCCCCATTCTCCACATTCAGAATAGCATCGACCGACAAGTAGTACTTGGCTTCCATTCCATTGGCAAGTTTGATGGGCTTTCCTTTTTTGTCACGCAATACGATATGCGGCCTCAAAGAAACACCGCGAGCCTGTTGACGCCAGTCCACTACCACACGGTTGGTAATTCCAGTTGCCTCATCCATGATTTCACGCAAGGAAAGGCCATCTGTAAGATCCATATAGTGAACAATTCCTTCTTGTTCTGTAAGAACGGGCATTGTATATGGATCCCACTCGGCGAGTTTCTTATCCTTTTCAACTTTATCGCCCTCTTTAACAAACAGTTTTGCTCCGTATGGAACCTTATGTTGAGAACGTACACGTCCACCTGCATCCTTAAGAATTACTTCACTATAGCGACCCATCACAATATCTTCGCCGTCAGCATTCTTAACAATATTATGGTTTGCAAATGCGATGATAGCTGGGAATGGCGCTTCAACACTGGATTGCTCAATTTCTCTCTTCGCCGTTCCGCCAATATGGAACGTTCTCATGGTAAGCTGCGTTCCTGGCTCACCAATTGACTGAGCCGCGATCACTCCCACGGCTTCACCCACATTCACATTGGTCCCTCTCGCAAGATCTCGACCATAACAAAGGGCACATATGCCTGCACTTGCCTCACATGTGAGAGCAGATCGGACAATAACATCAACGATGCCTGTCTTTTCAACGGCTTCGGCCGTAGGTTCATCTACCATTACTCCCTTAGCAACAATCAACTTGTTGGTAACAGGATCCGTAATATCAGCACAAACAACGCGTCCCAAAATTCGGTCTGACATGGAAGCAATCACGTTTCCACCTTCCATCACGGTTTGAATGCCGATTCCTTTTTCAGTACCGCAATCATTCTCCAAAATGACACAATCTTGCGCCACATCAACGAGACGACGTGTCAAATAGCCCGAGTTAGCCGTTTTCAAAGCCGTATCAGCAAGACCTTTTCGCGCTCCGTGAGTAGAGTTAAAGTATTCCAGAACGCTCAGGCCTTCTTTAAAGTTTGAGATAATGGGTGTTTCAATAATTTCACCAGAAGGTTTCGCCATCAATCCACGCATACCAGCAAGCTGTTTCATCTGAGCGACAGAGCCTCGAGCACCTGAATGGGCCATCATGTAAACAGAGTTTACAGGCTCACCCTTTTTCGTCTCAGAGATAGCCTTCATCATGGCCTCAGCCACAAGGTCACTACAATGGGACCAAATGTCCACGACCTTGTTATATTTTTCACCTTGTGTGATAAGACCGTCCTGGTATTGCTTTTCGTACTCGGCAACTTTTGCAGTAGTTTCTTCTATAAGTTTTTTCTTTGCTTCGGGAATAATCAAATCATTCATACCAAAGGAAACACCTGAAGAGGAAGCATAGGAAAAACCAATTCCCATAACCCGATCTGCGAAAATTACCGTTTCTTTTTGACCACAGTGACGGTAAACAGCGTCAACCATGGAGCTAACATCTTTAGAAGTCAAAAGTTTGTTGATCAAAGAAAAATTAACTTTTGGATTACGAGGAAGAATCTCAGATAACAGCATACGACCAGGTGTTGTCTCAACGGTCTCTACCGTAGGATTCCCATCCGCGTCCACTCCCTTATAGCGAGCCTTTATCTTCGCGTGCAGGGACACTGCTTTTTCGTCCAAGGCTTTTTCAATCTCACCGATGGAAGCAAATAGCGTACCCTCACCCTTCTCATCTTCACGTTCCATGGTAAGATAGTAAAGACCTAGCAAAATATCCAAAGAAGGAACAATGATGGGCTTACCACTGGCAGGACTCAAAATGTTGTTGGTAGACATCATCAGAACGCGTGCTTCCAACTGGGCTTCAATGGAAAGAGGTACGTGGACTGCCATTTGGTCTCCGTCGAAGTCAGCGTTAAAAGCCGTACAAACGAGCGGATGCAACTGAATGGCCTTACCTTCGACAAGTACAGGCTCAAAAGCTTGAATTCCAAGTCTATGAAGGGTCGGTGCACGGTTCAGAAGAACTGGATGTTCACGAATCACTTCTTCCAAAATATCCCATACTTCTGGTCGCGCTTTTTCAACCATCCGTTTGGCAGCTTTAATAGTTGTAGCCAAACCATACTTTTCAAGTCGAGAATAAATAAAAGGCTTAAATAGCTCTAGGGCCATTTTCTTGGGAATACCGCACTGATGGAGCATTAGATTAGGCCCCACCACGATCACAGAACGCCCGGAATAGTCTACACGCTTTCCAAGAAGGTTTTGACGGAAACGCCCCTGTTTTCCCTTCAGCATATCAGCCAAGGACTTGAGAGGACGTTTGTTCGTACCAGCAATTGGTCTAACACGGCGGCTGTTGTCAAAAAGAGCATCAACAGATTCCTGAAGCATGCGCTTTTCGTTTCGAATAATAATATCTGGCGCCTTAAGATCGAGGAGTCTCTTCAAACGATTGTTTCTGTTAATCACCCGTCGATATAGATCGTTCAGATCAGAAGTTGCAAAGCGACCCCCATCCAACGGCACCAATGGGCGCAACTCAGGAGGAATAACCGGCAGAACTTCAAGAATCATCCATTCAGGACGTGTCCCCGACTTAAGGAATGGCTCTATAATTTTCAGGCGCTTCACTAATTTCTTGCGGCGCACTTCAGAACCGGTCTCTTTAAGCTCTGCACGAAGTTTTACCCGTTCGGCGTCCATATCAACGGAAGCCAACAAAGTACGTACAGCTTCTGCACCAATACCCGCCGTAAAAGCATCTTCCCCGTATTCGTCCTGAGCCTCAATGTACTCTTCTTCAGAGAGAAGCTGGTTCATCTTCAAAGGCGTCAAGCCTGGCTCAATCACCACATAGTTTTCAAAATAGAGAACGCGCTCCAGGTCCTTTAGCGTAATATCGAGCATCAATCCAATACGGGAAGGAAGCGACTTAAGGAACCAAATGTGAGCCACTGGTGTGGCCAACTCAATATGACCCATTCTCTCACGACGAACCTTCGCCATGGTTACTTCGACGCCACACTTTTCACAGACAACGCCGCGATATTTCATCCGCTTATATTTACCGCAGAGACATTCATAGTCTTTGGTAGGACCAAATATTCGCGCACAGAACAAGCCTTCACGCTCCGGACGGAAAGTTCTATAGTTGATCGTTTCGGGCTTTTTTACTTCCCCAAATGACCAAGATCTAATTTTTTCTGGACTCGCGATTGAGATCCTAATTTGATCAAAGTTCTGTGGATTCGTGTTCTGACCAAGTATATTTAGCATTTGATTGCTCATGGATGACTCCTGATTACGCAAACTTACTTTTCATAAAAAGAACCCCTATTTGGTTCCTTTAAATTCCATATCCATTCCAAGGGACCGAAGCTCTTTCACGAGAACGTTGAAAGATTCCGGAATACCTGGCTCAAAATTAGTATCGCCACGGATGATTGCTTCATAAAGCTTTGTCCGTCCGTTAACATCGTCCGACTTAACAGTAAGCATTTCTTGAAGAGTATAGGCAGCACCATAGGCCTCTAGAGCCCAAACTTCCATTTCTCCAAAACGCTGTCCACCGAACTGGGCCTTACCACCCAAAGGCTGTTGGGTCACAAGACTGTAAGGGCCGATAGAACGAGCATGAATCTTATCATCTACCAAGTGATGCAGTTTCAAAATATATATGTATCCAACTGTCACTTTTCGGTCGAGTTTTTCTCCAGTCAAACCATCATAAAGAGTCTCTTGCCCTGTAGGATCCAAATTGGCTTGCTTAAGCAACTCAATGACATCACTTTCATGAGCACCATCGAAAACAGGAGTAGCCATAGGAACCCCTGGCGTTAGATTCTTCCCTAATTCCATAAGATCATCATCATTCATGGCCTTTATGGTGCTTAAGTCTGTCTTATCTGAATAAACAGTATCCAAAAACTTTCGGAGCTCTTTAACAGACTTTTCATCTTTTTTGGCCTTATCGGAAGAGTTGCGCTGGACATTATTTACCAACTCACCGATTTGCTTTCCTAGACCAGCTGCAGCCCAACCCATGTGAGTCTCAAGAATTTGCCCTACGTTCATACGAGATGGGATTCCCAATGGGTTTAAGATAATATCCACAGGCGTTCCATCTTCCAGGTAAGGCATATCTTCCACCGGAACAATCTGGGAAATAACACCCTTGTTACCATGGCGACCAGCCATCTTGTCACCTGATTTTATCTTACGCTTAACAGCCACGTAGACCTTGATCATCTTCATGACACCTGGCAACAACTCGTCTCCACGACGAATTTTCTCTACTTTGTCACTGAAACGCTCTTCAATATACTTAATGCTCTCATCAATTTGCTTTTTGAGAGATTCGATATCTTTCATCTTCTTGTCATTTCCAATGACAATCTGACGCCACTGACCTTTTGTAAACTTAGAGAAAACATCTTCTTTAAGCTCGGTCCCTTTCTTCAAGCCTTTAGGACCACTCACAGCCTTTTCGCCTTTAAGAAGTCCTTTCAACCGATCGTTGAAACTGCCTTCCAAAATGGCGCGCTCAGCATCCTTATCCTGGGCAAGACTCTCGATTTCTTCCTGCTCAATCGCCAAGGACCTCTCGTCTTTTTCAATACCCCGACGCGAAAAGACGCGTACATCTACGACGGTTCCACCACCACCGGGAGAAACACGTAAGGAGGTATCACGTACATCAGAAGCCTTTTCTCCAAAAATCGCCCGCAGAAGCTTTTCTTCCGGCGTCATGGGAGATTCACCCTTTGGCGTCACTTTACCCACAAGAACATCGCCTGGATGAACTTCAGCCCCGACATGAACAATACCTGCTTCATCTAGATTTCTAAGACTTTCTTCACCAACATTAGGAATATCACGAGTTATATCCTCGCTTCCTAATTTGGTATCTCGGGCCATTACTTCAAATTCTTCGATATGGATAGAAGTAAAAACATCCCCACTAACGAGACGCTCAGAAATAACAATAGAGTCCTCAAAGTTATAACCGTGCCATGACATAAATGCCACAAGCACGTTCCGGCCTAGTGCCAATTCTCCTAAGTCAGTTGAAGGCCCATCAGCAATAATATCATCTGCCTTTACCTTATCTCCAACCTTTACCAATGGAAGTTGGTTAATACACGTATCTTGGTTAGATCTTTGGAACTTCTCCAAATTATAAATATCAACACCGGCCGCCGAGTGAGAAGTCTCCCCCGTTGCCTGAACAACGATTCGGCTAGCATCAACCTGGTCAACAACCCCCTCGCGCTTAGCAACAATGGTTGCGCCAGAGTCTCTTGCAACCGCCGCTTCCATGCTGGTTCCAACAAGAGGCGCCTGAACACGCAATAGAGGAACGGCTTGCCGTTGCATGTTTGATCCCATCAATGCACGGTTAGCATCGTCATTTTCCAGGAAAGGAATCAGTGAAGCTGCCACAGAAACAAGTTGCTTTGGCGAAACGTCTATAAGATCTATGTCGCCTGCAGGCACATTCTCAAATTCACCTTGCCGGCGGCAACTAACAAACTCAGTGGCAAAACGATTATCCGAAGTCAGCTCAGCATTACTCTGGGCAATGGTATGTCTTTCTTCTTCCATAGCAGAAAGATAGACAACATTATCGGTTACTTTCTTCTTTTCAACCTTTCGATATGGGGTCTCAATGAACCCATATTTGTTGATTCGCGCAAAGGTGGAAAGAGAGTTAATCAAGCCAATGTTCGGACCTTCAGGTGTTTCAATGGGACATATCCGACCATAGTGAGTCGGATGCACGTCACGCACTTCAAAGCCCGCACGCTCACGTGTTAGACCCCCTGGGCCCAAAGCAGACAAGCGCCGCTTGTGAGTAATTTCTGAAAGCGGATTGGTTTGGTCCATAAATTGCGACAACTGTGAAGACCCAAAGAATTCACGAATGGCCCCAACAACAGGCTTAGCATTGATGAGATCATGGGGCATTACTGTATCGATTTCGAGAGAACTCATGCGCTCACGAATAGACCTTTCCATCCGTAGAAGCCCAATACGTAGTTGATTCTCCAGCAATTCTCCAACAGAGCGGATACGCCTGTTCCCCAAATTGTCAATGTCATCAACATTTCCTCTACCATCCTTCAAATCCAAAAGAATTTTTAAGATTGCAAGAATGTCATCTTTCCGAAGGGTTCGGATACTGTCTTCTGTTTCAAATCCCAGACGGGCATTCATTTTGACACGACCAACAGACGATAGGTCATATCGGTCATTTGTGAAAAAGAGACCGTTAAAGAGTGCTTCAGCACCTTCCAACGTTGGTGGCTCACCCGGACGCATAACACGGTAGACATCCATAAGAGCTTCTTCTCTATTTGAATTCTTATCCGCAGCAAGGGTATTTCGAATATAGGGGCCAACGTTTATGTAATCGATGGCAAGCACTGGAATAGACGTGATTTTTGCCTTATCAAAACTCTTAAGCAGCTCTTCACTAATTTCATCACCAGCCTCAGCCAGGACTTCACCAGTTGACGCATTGATTGTGTCTTGGGACAAAAACTTGCCGATTATATCATCGGCGGGCAAACGAATCTTTTTAAGACCATCTTCTTGAAGTTTCTTGGCAAGTCGTGGGGTAATCTTTTTTCCGCCCTCTACAACTGCTTTACCTGTCTTAGCGTCAACTAGGTCTCTAATGAGCTTGATACCTAGCCACTGATCAGGATGGAATTCGGTTTCATATCCCTCCTTATTACGCTTATAGGTGACTGAATCATAAAAGGTACCAAGTATCTCTGCTTTCCCCATGCCCGTAACTTCGCTAGGATCAAGCTCTTTACCCTTCTTCTCTGCTTCAAGGCGCAGCTTGTGTGTCTGAAAGCTATCCAAACACATCAAAAAGGACGTCACTGGTAGTTTACGGCGACGATCTATTCGAACAAACATTAAGTCCTTAGCATCAAACTCAAAGTCCAACCAAGATCCACGATATGGAATGACGCGCGCAGCAAATAGATACTTACCAGACGAATGAGTCTTACCACCGTCATGGTCAAAGAAAACACCTGGAGAACGATGCATCTGGGAAACGATAACCCGCTCCGTTCCATTGATAACGAAGGTACCATTCCCAGTCATAAGCGGGATATCACCAAGGTATACATCTTGTTCTTTGATATCTCTTATGGAACGTGCTTCACTTTCTTCATCAATATCCCACACAACGAGGCGTAAAGTCGCCTTCAGAGGCGCAGCATACGTTATGTCGCGCTGCTGACATTCCTCAACATCAAACTTTGGATCCCCAAAATCAAAACTGACAAACTCAAGCTGAGAGCGACCAGAATAATCTTTAATGGGAAAAACAGAATGCAGAACCTCTTGCAGGCCAATATTTTTCCGCTTTTTAGGAGAAACATTCGTCTGTAAAAATTTTTCGTAAGATGACTTTTGAACCTGGATTAAGTTGGGCATTGGCACAACTGATGAAATGCGCCCAAAGCTTTTGCGAATTCGTTTCCGTTCCGTAAATGACTTCGCCATGTATGATCCTCTACGCCTTATATGTTATGATTGAGGAATATTCCTCTACATCACCCTAAACTATAAATACACTTAAAGGAGAGGCAGACATGCCACCTCTCCTGACTTACTTCGAATAAGGTATCGCCTTATGACAACTCAACAGTTGCACCGGCTCCTTCAAGCTGAGCTTTGAACTTTTCAGCTTCATCCTTGTTTACGCCTTCTTTAATTGCTTTTGGCGCGCCATCAACAAGATCTTTTGCCTCTTTAAGTCCCAAGCCTGTAATCGTGCGAACTTCTTTAATCACAGCGATTTTTTTATCTCCGGCACTCTTCAAGACAACATCAAACTCAGTCTTTGCTTCAGCAGCACCCGCAGCATCACCACCACCAGCTGCTGCAACAGCAACAGGAGCCGCCGCAGATACGCCCCATTTTTCTTCTAAAAGCTTGCTCAACTCGGCAGCTTCAATAATTGTTAGCTCTGACAAACTGTCCACAATCTTTGCTAAATTAGCCATATTTCTCTCCTCTTTACATCTTCTAACAGAAAGCCCTTTTGCTTTCTCTATTACGTTTAACTATTCCCATAAGCCGAACACACACGGGCTACTTGCTCTGCAGGGATCTTCACAATACGTGCAATTTGAGTTGCTGGCGCTGAAATCACAGCAATAAGTTGGGAACGAAGCTCATCCAATGAAGGAAGCTTAGCCAACTGCTTGATCTCATTTTCGTTAAGTACCTTGCCATTCAAGATACCGCCAACAATCGACAACTTATCATTATCATTTGAAAAGTTAACGGCTACCTTAGCAGCAGCTACCGGATCAGACGATGTTGCCAAAGCCATGGGCCCCTTAAAAAAAGGCTCCAAGTCCTCAAAGTTAGTTCCCTTAACAGCAATACGAGCCAATGTGTTTTTAATCACCTTATAGGACGCATCTGCTTCTCTCATCTTAAGACGAAGATCTGTTGCCTCAGCAACAGAAAGACCAACCTGCCGTGTTACCACTGCAAGAGATGACTCCGTTAAGTTCTGATGAAGAGAAGCTACTTGCTTTTCCTTCGTCGATCGATCCACTTGATCGTCTCCTTGCTCATCGCGTTGTTGTACTGGCGACAAAGACTCCCGAAAGAATCAATGCCAACTTCCTGTCCCAGAAGTTTTGACCAACACCCGATGATGGTTTTGGACGTACTCCCGTTTCATGTTGGCATCTTCAAAAGACATTAAGGCAAAAATGCCACCTACAATCTCGAACAGAGTCGCGTCCTACTCACTTGTAAAAGTCAGAAGACGCAATAGTTGGAAACTATTACGCCATCCTCACCTAAAAATCAAGATCTATTTTTCATATTTTGCAAAGTAGTTCTGGCAAAACATGAAACATGTAGATCTCTTACTTTCCACTACCGTGCTCGACTTTGACCCCAATGCCCATTGTCGAGCTTATGGCTATCCTCTGAATGTAAGTTCCCTTAACACCACTGGGGCGTGCTTTAGCCACCGTATCAATAAAAGTTTGCACATTTTCAACCAACTTTTTCTGATCAAAACTGGCTTTGCCTACTCCGGAATGAACGATGCCCGTTTTTTCGGCCCTATACTCGACTTGGCCACCTTTAGCAGCCTCGACAGCCTTTGCAACATCCGTGGTTACCGTTCCTAATTTCGGATTTGGCATTAGCCCACGAGGCCCAAGAACTTTACCAAGACGTCCAACAAGAGCCATCATATCAGGAGTTGCAATACAACGATCAAAATCCATTTTGCCCTTTTGGACGGTCTCAAGCAGGTCTTCGGCTCCAACAATGTCGGCACCAGCTTTCTTAGCTTCCTCTGCTTTTGCATCCTTTGCAAAAACGGCGACGCGCAAAGTTTTTCCAGTCCCATGGGGAAGTTGAATCACGCCTCGAACATTCTGATCAGCCTTACGGGGATCCACATTAAGATTCATGGCAATTTCAATGGTTTCATCAAATTTTGCCTTCGCACGTTCTTTCACCATTTTCACAGCTTCATCAAGAGAATAGGTTTTCTCTAAATCTATTCCTTCGTGAGCTTTCTTAAGTCGCTTTCCAAGTTTTGCCATGATCTTACCCTACAACCTCTATATTCATTGAGCGCGCAGACCCTCTGATCATCTCACAGGCTGCCTCAATATCGTTCGCATTCAAATCGGACATTTTTTGTTCCGCAATCTCTTTAACTTGCTTTGCTGTAATTTTAGCAACTGGATCTCCTCGTCCAGGCGTTGAAGATCCCTTGGAAACTTTTGCCGTTTTTTTCAAATAGTATGATACAGGCGGCTTTTTCGTCGTAAATGTAAATGTACGATCGGCATAGGCCGTAATCACAGTTGGAATTGGAGCTCCGGACTCAAGCTCCTGTGTCTGAGCATTAAAAGCCTTACAAAATTCCATAATATTGAGTCCCCTTTGACCCAATGCAGGACCAACGGGCGGTGACGGATTGGCTTTACCAGCCGGCACCTGCAGTTTTATGTAACCAACAATCTTTTTCGCCATAAATTACCTCATAAATTGAGCTTATGGTACGATCCTGGCCGGATCTCCCATAAATTAATTAATCGAGCTTTTCAACTTGTGTGAAATCTAGATCCACCGGCGTTGAACGCCCAAAAATGGAAACAGACACTTTCAAGCGTGTCTTTTCCTCTTCGATATCTTCCACCACTCCGTTAAAAGTATTGAAAGGACCATCACAAACACGAACTTGCTCTCCAATTGAAAAATGAACAATCATTTTGTTAGAAGAACCCCCTTCCTCTACTTGAGTCAGGATCCGCTGCGCTTCAGCTTCGCTAATTGGACTCGGCTTTCCTCTTGCTCCTAGAAATCCAGTCACTTTCGGAACATCTGTAACCAAATGCCAAGTCTCATCCTTCAAATCCATCTTCACAAGGACATAGCCAGGGAAAAACTTCCTCTCAGCATTCACCTTGTTCCCACGTCGAATCTCTATAACATCCTCCGTAGGCACCAGAACTTCAGAAAATTTAGATTGGAGGCCCTTCTTTTTGGCCTGCTCTTCAATGGCCTCAGCCACCTTTTTTTCAAATCCAGAATAAACGTGAACAACGTACCAATGATGCCCTTCAGCCATTTCCTTACATCCCCCACCCTAAAATAAACCGAACAATTTTTGAAAGAACCTGGTCTACCAAAAGGAAAAACACCGCTGCCAACGCAACCATGATCATAACCATAATTGTTGTAACAACTGTTTCTTTCCGAGTCGGCCACGTTACCTTTGAGACTTCCTGGCGGACTTCACGGGAAAATTCTATGGGATTCTTCATTTCTAACCATTAATTAATAAACATTCGATATGACATACATAACTTATAACAATAAATCAAGTGTTGGCAGGAGTGGAGGGTCTCGAACCCCCAACCTCCGGTTTTGGAGACCGGCGCTCTAGCCAATTGAGCTACACTCCTAAAATTGAGTAAAAATAAAGAGGTGCTTTCGACACCCCTTTATTTTTTTCTCAAATTTTCTACTTGAGGACCTTGGTAACAACACCAGCACCAACCGTATGACCACCTTCACGGATGGCAAATCGAACACCATCATCCATCGCAATCGGCGCTATCAAGACTACTTTCACCTTTAC
>Ga0066610_10001294_pt1 | contig 15430 bp, 11 predicted proteins | sample SaaInlV_DNA_165m_FD_60375 | JGI IMG/M metagenome (GOLD analysis project Ga0066610, IMG submission 60375) | Marine microbial communities from expanding oxygen minimum zones in the Saanich Inlet - SI075_LV_DNA_165m | ecosystem: Environmental > Aquatic > Marine > Unclassified | place: British... | reverse complement strand
TGAAGAAGCCTGATCTCCCGAAAGAACAGTTCCCCCTAGAACATTTTTTGGCTAATTCGGTACAGTATCTTTTGTATGCCTTTGTGATCCTGACGCCCCTGGAAGGATGGCTCATGTCCAGCTCAGGGGGGCATCCCGTTACCTTCTTTGGCCTCTTTACGGTGCCAGCAATTTCTCCCAAGATTCCAGAACTGGCCAAGATTACCCATGAGCTCCACGCGATCATTGCCTATACCCTATTGGGCATCATAGCTCTGCATGTTCTGGGGGCACTGCGACATCATTTTGTTTTGAAAAATACAGTCTTAAAACGTATGCTACCTGGTAAGACTGTTTAAATTTAGCATTTTTTAACAAAAAGGCACTTATTGTGCGCAAGAGATTTACTCTTTCAGTTATTTTACTCCTTCTTCACGTTAGCATTTTGAGTGCAAATGCCTTTGGGGCATCTCTGTTTAATAAGGCTAATGCACCACATCAAATGCTTTTATTCCTTCTGAAGAAAACAAACATACCCCACGATAGGACTAAGAAAACCATCTTAAAAGAAACCCAAAAAGAATGGCTTAGAAAACCCATGGAAGAGCGCTGGGAAATGAAAGTGGGACAATACGAGTCCGAAAGAGAAGCATTTATGCGGGCCTTTGAGGCATTAGGATACGTCAAAGGGCACGATCCTAAATACAAGAGTTATACCGGTGCTGTTGTCATGGGAGCAACTCTGCCTCGCGTCCTCAAAAGATTAAACTACCTTCTGAAACTCTTAAAACAGGGCATTCGCATAGAAAAAATATATTTTCTCTCAGGACAACGCCCTCTAGATCCTAAGGTTGATATATTACCCCCCGGTACACTTGTAGCGCATGACACATCGTCCCATCAAACTGAAGTAGAAATGATGGTATGGGTCTACAACCAAATGGACTTTGCTCCTTACTTAGGGGACGCACAGCCTATTATTATTGATAGCTCCATGAAAATGAATGCAGATGGCGTGTTTGTACGGCCCATCACCGATGATACCATCGAAGAACTCAGAAAAACCCAGCCCATGAAAAAAGGGCGGTACTTGGTCATTTCCAACTGGCCCTATGCAACGTATCAAGGAAAGGTCTTCAAAAGCAAATTTGACATCTTGCAAAAAGATAAGAAACCAATGTATGCCATTGAAACGGTCGGAGAAGATGCTGTCCCTTCCCTTCCCATCGAAATATACTTGGATACAATTGCACGGGATATCTATGCAAATACTGCGCGCTGAGGTGTGGTTTCTTCTCGATACCCCCTTGGAAGAGTTATTCCAAATTAATCAGAACGGTCTTTTTTTGTGTGAAATGTTCTAACATGGCCTCAAGGGAAGCTTCCCTGCCGAGGCCAGAATTTTTAACACCTCCGTAAGACAGGTTGGGCTGGACCACAAGATTTTGGTTCACTTGAACAAAACCAGCTTCCAATTGCTCAACTCCTCGCAGGGCTGTTTTCAAATCCTGGGTCCATATGGTCCCCGCAAGCCCATAGTCCGTACCATTGGCATCCGACATAACTTGATCAAGGTCTGTCCACTTGATGATACACGCAACAGGGCCAAAGATTTCTTCCTGGGCTAGGGGCGAATCGTTCTGGATGCCCGTAAACAAAACGGGCCGAATAAATAGCCCGTCCTTAACGGCAGGATCCTCTGGCATTTGTGAGCATTCATGGGCCGTAACACCCTCTAAGTTTAAGCCCTTCTCAATATAGGCTTTCACCTTTTCATATTGCCCTGGAGAGATGATTGACCCAATGTCTGTTCTTTCATCGAAAGGATTTCCCATGATCATGGCATCCACTTTCTCTTTTAAGCGCTCCACAAACTGATCATGGAGTGATTCATGGATGAACATACGGCTAGCCGCACTACAACTCTGTCCTTGACGCGTAAACCGCATTCCAATCACGGCCCCTTCTACGGCTTTATCCAGGTCGGCATCTGCACACACAATCATGGGACTCTTGCCACCCAGTTCCAAAGTTACAGGCACAAGCTTTTCAGCGGCCGATTTATAGACAATTCTGCCAACTTCTACTGATCCCGTAAACGATACCTTCTTGACGTCAGGATGGGATACGAGAGCCGCGCCTGTAGGCTCTCCAAAACCTGAAAGAACATTCAAAACCCCTGGTGGTAGGATTGTGTTCATAATTTCTGCTGCCCGAAGGACAGACAACGGGGCTTCTTCTGCGGACTTAAGAACAACCGTATTTCCGGCAACAATAGCTGGAGCAATCTTCATTGCCATGAGTAAAAGCGGCACATTCCAGGGAATAATGGCCCCAACCACCCCAAGAGGCTCTCGAGTGGTATAAACCAACATATTCGAATCATAGGGGACAGTCTCTCCCTTGAGCTCTGAGGCGAGTCCTCCATAGAATGTCAACATATCCGTGAATACACCGGCTTCTAAGCGGCTTTCTGTCCGAATTGCCTTCCCCGTTTCCAGAGTCATCAAAAGAGCCAATTCGTCTGTATGTTCCTGCAACAAATTAGCGCAAGCCATCAAAAGCTTGCCTCGCTCACGAGCCTTTACCTTGGACCATTCTTTTTGAGCCCTCGCTGCCACCGACACAGCCTGATCAACATCTTCAGTGCTTGCTTCGGAAGCCTCGGCAATTTGCTGACCCGTCGCCGGATTTATAATGGGGAAAGATTTTTTACCTTTTGAACGGGACAACTTGCCATCGATCAAAAGCATATGGGATAACTTATCGGCAAGATCAAAAACATGTTTTAAACTGGAGGACATTACAGACTCCTATACCACCAAACCATTCACAATCATCATGGTAATACAGAATTGAAAGATCTGAAAGTCTAGGTTGCCATCTTTATGCCAAACCAGATGAAAACACTGCCACTAAAACCTTCTACCCAACGAGAGGATTTCTCGAAAAAAACCTGGAAACATTCATTGGAGAAAAAATAGGCCAATAGAGAGTACCAAATAAGCGACGTGGAGATGAGGCAAAGCCCGTAAAAAGCTTGAACCTTTAAAGGTGTCGCCGGGTTTACAGTCGCCGAAACAATGCTAAGAAAAGCCACAGACGCCATGGGATTCAGCAAATCTGTAAAAAAGCCCATGCGGAAAGATTGCTTCCGGGGAATATCTTTTCCAGAATTCTGAATATCGCCGACTGAGAAAGCTGACTGGCCATTCTTTTTCATACTATTGATAAAACACATCACACCCAAATAGAGAAGATAAGCACATCCTATATACTTTATGGTCATGAGCAAAACGGGCGTTTGGGAGATAATAAGGCCAAACCCCAATAGGGCATAGGCCTTATGAATGAAGGAACTGCTTACGATTCCAAAGGCTGTAAAGAGCCCACTCTTCCTTGAGTAGGCCATGCTGTTACGAGCCACAAGAGCACACCCAGCCCCAGGACTCATAAGATTGATCAGATTGATTGTATAAAGGGCTAAAAATTCAGGCCAATACTCAAGCATGCGCATCTCCAAATGGAAAAACTTATGCGTAATCATTACTGGAAAGCTCTGCCCAATGCAAGGAGCTGTCGTTAATTATATTGAATTTTGGCACAGACTCCTTATATAAAGAGAACACATTTTAACTGAGACGAAATATCATGCGCCCTATAAAACAGACAGAATCTATAACTCCTTCGTTGAAGCCTCCAGTGGTTCAACCTCAACATGAGTCAACCTTCACTCTTTCTAACCATTGGCGTGGTGGATTGTGGAAAGTCCTGGCCTGCGCATGCTTTGCAGCCATTAACGGCATGGTACGATATCTAACAAGTGATATTTCCGGAGATCCTGGTTTTCAGCTGCCCTCATACGTGGTCGTCTTTCTCCAAAATATCTTTGGGACTCTTTTCTTGCTCCCCTTTGTGATCAAAAAGGGCATCCATTCCATTAAGACTTCCTTCCCAGGCTTAGAGTCCATACGTGTTTTGTTTTCCGTTTTTGGGCTCATTCTTTGGTATGCCTCCCTGGCGCACATGCAGATTGCCGAGGCAGTTGCCCTCGCCTTTACAGGACCCATCATAACCATTATCGCCTCTAGATTCTGTCTAAAAGAATCCCTCTCGCCCTTAAGACTCATGGCCATTTGTATAAGCTTTATTGGAGCCTTCATGATCATGCGTCCCGATAGGGCCCTCTTCAGTCAAGAAGGCCTGATGGCTCAGCTAGGGCTCTTGATATTTCTTCCCCTTCTTTCAGCTGCTGCCTTTTCAGGCGCAAAGATTTCAGGGCGGGCACTAGCACGAAAAGGGGAATCTGCCACAGTGATGACCTTTTATTTGCTTGTATTTATGGCGCCCATATCTTTCATTCCTGCTTTCTTTGTATGGGCAACCCCCAGCTTAGAACAGCTAGGCTGGCTTGCCATGATGGGAGCATTTTCTACAGCCGCACATCTTGCTCTTGCACGATCCTTTGCCCTTGCAGACATCAGCTTTTTGACTCCCTTTGGCTTTGCCCGACTCATGCTCAGCGGCTTGGTCGGCTATATTGCTTTTGGAGAGTTGCCCCAAACGCTCAGCATCTGGATTGGAATGGGTGTGATTTTACTGAGTATTCTATTGCTCAGCTATGATGCAAAGAAGCGTGGAACTGGAATTGAAATCTAGGAAGCAACGGCTTCAGGAGATGCCCCTGCTGCAATTTTCTCATCATCAGAAGCAGGAGGCTTCGCTTTAGCAGCCTTTGGAGCCGGTGCCTTAACTCTGGATTTGTATAGCTTACTCAGAGTAACCACTGCATAGAGCCATACACTTACGGTGATGAAGACAACGCCCACCAAATACGGCGCCATCGTTAAGATATCCGCAGCAGCCGTTACCATGAGGAGTCCACCAATAACGTAACCACCGCTAGCTTTACTAAAGCTGTGTGCCACAACGTCTACAGCCGCTTTTCCTTTAGAGCGAAGCTCAAGATCTAAGGGTATGTAAGCCATTTCCTTGGTTGGATCAAAGAGCGAATATTTAGACCCCTTACTCAACACTTGTTGGCTCGTTCCAAGCCATATGGCTAGCATCAAGGGTGTCAAACTTACGGAAGCCATTATGGTTGAATACCAACTTTCAAAGAGAATAAAGTTAAAGAAGAGTGCTCCCATGACAAGCAGGACAAGCGGCGTAATAATAGCTCCCGCGAACCATCCGAACCTGGAAATAATACCCTTAGAGAAGAATGTTAGCAAAATAGTCGCAACACCTGTAATGATGGAGAATATGCCCATAAACTCCCCATATTCCAATGGAGTTGGATACATAAGCTGAAGTTCCCGTTTCCACAAAAGTCCCAAGATATTATTGGACATCCCGTACCCTAAGACCAAAATAGCAATAAGGCCCAAATACTTGGACCTTAAAATATGCTTCAAACTCTCCCACAGAGAAAGCTTCGTCTTCGCCTCACCCGAAGGCGTTTCTAAACCATGGGTGCTTCGCTTTCTGCCCACTACTCGCGTTCTTAGCCAATACTGCAGGTACATTATCAAGAACCCCGAAAGGGTGACCGACAGAATCATCAAATTCAAGTACTGGGAACAATCCTGACTTTCATGTCCTGATATAGATCTCTCATGGGCACAAAGGTAATTCCCCAAGAGTCCCGCTGCAATTAAAGCAAAATGGGATAAAAACCCAAACATGGTATAGAATCGCTTTGCTTCACTTGTCTTGACGATCTCATTGGAGAATTGCCAAAACAACAACCCTAAGGCAATGGCCCCCCACAGTTCGGCAAACAAGTAAAACAGTGAGAAAGTCCAGTTTCCAATCACGGGAAAAATATGCTGTATGTAAGGATAAGTCTTCTTTAGATGGGCTATATATTCAGGCGCTGGCTCTAGAAACTCCCTATAAGGATAAAGAAACAAGGCAAATATCGCGAAAAAACCAATAAAGAAACCGATCCCTAGGTAAAATATTGTGGATCGTTCAAATAGGTTTGAAAGCTTAGAATAGAGAGTCAAAAACAATATAGAAACTGGCAAAATGACCACTCCCTTCAAGAAAGGGATTGTCTCTGGCCCTGAAGCAGTAATGACCAGAGTATCTTTTGCATTTCGTAGGAGAGTATAGTTGAATAACACACAAAACATCATGAGCGTCAGAGGTAAGAACTTCTTGAACTCATGGTTATGGATGGGCATCAAAAAGTTCCGCAACTTTCCGAAAGCGGGACTCTGATTGATTTGGCTGTCCATCTGTTTTCCCAAACTCATCAAATGTTAATCACACTAGATCTGTCCTCCTTGTAATCTATTTGAAAGGCTAAATGCAACCCCTATTTTACTATTAATTATTTTTAAACGGATTTTTTTTACTTCAAATGAATTAAATATTCATTATTTCGAAATAACAATATTCATTTTTATTTGTTTTAATGTCCATGTTTTAGGTTTTTTAGTTTATTATCCGAAACATTGGCTATAGAAAATTAACTATAAATAACCTTTAAAATGGCGAAAAAAGTAAAATTACCATGAAAATTTAAACCTTGCCTTTAATATTTCATGGTATATCATAGGAGTAGCTTAATACTTGGCCTCTTCAAACTTATTGGATGCAGTGATGCAAATTTTAGAAAGAGAGTTTTATCTTAGAAAAATAGCAGCTCAATTTGATGTGCACCGGATTGTTTCACTGTTAGGTCCAAGGCAATGTGGCAAAACGACAATTGCAAAACAGTACAGAGACCTTGCTACAGACTTTAACAAAGCAAACTATTTTGATTTGGAAAATCCAATTGACCTCGAACGACTGGATAATCCGAAAACAGCCTTTGAGGCATTGTCAGGACTAATCATTATCGATGAGGTTCAAAGAAGACCTGAACTCTTCCAAATTTTACGATACATTCATGATGAATATCCAGAAAAAAGATTTCTGATTCTGGGGAGTGCTTCAAGAGATCTTATCCAACAAAGTTCTGAAAGTTTAGCTGGAAGAATTGGGTATATTGAAGTAACGCCCTTCAATCTAGGAGAAGTACCAGAACTAAACAAGCTGTGGCTACGCGGCGGCTTCCCCCCGAGCTTTCTTAACAATACTGATGAAGGAAGCTTCAATTGGAGAGCTAACTATACACGCACATACATAGAACAAGACCTTCCTGCACTGGGTCTTCGACCTTCTTCTGAAAATATCCGACGTTTCTGGAAAATGATATCACACTTTCATGGACAAATATTTAATGCCTCACAAATATCATCGAGCCTGAACCTATCAAATCCTACCATTAAGAATTATCTAGAATTGCTGGCAGATACATTTATGATTCGTATTCTAAAACCATGGCATAACAACTTATCAAAACGCCTTGTAAAGAGCCCTAAATTATTCTTTCGTGATAGCGGACTCCTACACTATTTTTGGAATCTTGAAACCTGGGATGATTTGCAAACATATCCTGGTTTGGGAGCTTCATGGGAAGGGTTTGCTATGGAGCAAATCATTCAACTAATGGGAGCAGAAACTGATAACTGCTATTTCTGGGCTACCCACAATCAAGCAGAACTCGATCTCATCATCTTAAAAAAGGGGAAACGCTTTGGATTTGAATTTAAATATCAAGATGCCCCCAAAATCACCCCCTCAATTCGCTCGGCTCTCAAAGAACTAGACCTAGAGAAAGTAAGCATTATCTATCCGGGAAAAATTGACTATCCGCTTAGCGATGAGGTAAACGCTTTTGGATTGCAAGAATTTACAATGGAAAAACTAGAGAAGTATTTATTTTAAGGATAACCTGCCATATTTAAAGAGGCTGTCCTGAAACGGGGACGCTTGTTTTCTTGGATCACGAGCTCATAAGAAAATCTAGCGCTTCAAGGCCTTTACTACAGCAGCAGAAACGAAGGGCGTCACGTCTCCTCCCAAGCGGGCAATTTCACGAACAAAGCGGGAGGAAATAAATTGATAGCAATCGGAGGCCATGAGAAAGAGCGTCTCAAAATCAGGACTCAGCTTATTATTCATCCCCGCCATTTGGAATTCATACTCAAAGTCAGAAGCAACCCGCAGGCCCCGCACAATGACACACGAAGCTGCCTTGAATTCTTTTTTGATTTCCTTTGAAAAATCAATCAAAAGGCCTTCAAAGGAACGGACCTCTATTTTACATCCTTTACCATCCACAGATTCTAACTCTTGACGCACAAGACTCAATCGTTCGTTAAGGGAAAAAAGCGAATCTTTCGTTGTATCCTTGGCAATGGCAACAACAAGTCTATCCATAAGAGGAACTGCCCTTTGGATAATATCTATGTGGCCCTTAGTTATGGGATCAAATGTTCCAGGATAGATAGCTACTCTGTCAGCACCAATAAGCTTTACTCCGCTTGTGGATCACCTTCATCTTCACCAATTGCTTCGGATGAGGTCTCCGTTTCGGACGATTCAGGAGCTTCTGTAGAATCAACAATCGACGTCGCCTCTGAAGAATCCCCTTCGTTAGCCGCGACAGATTCAGTAGCTTCTGTTGCGCCCCCCATAGATTCGGTGGCTTCCGTCGCCTCAGCGCCTTCCATGGACTCAGAAGATTCTTCTTCATCATCCCCGTTCACATTGGCACGGGCAAGATTCTCTTCGGTCAAACCGGTTACAGACACCACCTTTTCGCCCTTTCCTACCCTGAAGAGAATCACCCCTTGGGACTGACGGCCACAAAGTCGAATATCATGAATAGGACAACGAATTAGCTGACCACCATTGGTCACCAGCATCACTTGGTCTCCCTCCAAAACCGGGAAAGAAGAAACCACTTCGCCGGTCTTTTCGGTCAACGACATGCTCACAATTCCCGAACCACCGCGATTGGTTTGACGATAGGCATAGCTGGAAGTGCGCTTCCCAAATCCCTTCTCCGAAACCGTCAGGATAAATTGCTCGATTTCTGCCATCTCTTGGTATTTCTCCGTCGGCAAAGTCGGGGTAGCATTTTCAGTATCAAGTTCAGCATCATCACCACGCCTCTCACGATTGGCTTGCTTCAGGTACATTTCCCTTTCTTCCGAAGAAAATCCTCCCGTCTTGAGGATACACATGGAAATAACCTCATCGTCCTTGGCCAATTTAATTCCCCTAACACCGTTAGAGGCACGACCCGCAAAAACACGAACCTTATCCATTGGGAATCGAATGCACTTGCCCAACTTAGTAGACAGCAGAACTGTGTCCCCTTCTGAACAGAGGGAAACGCCGATCAGCTTTTCCCCATCGTCCAGCTTCATAGCTATTTTTCCGTTGGCGCGAATATTGGAAAAATCATCAATGGAGTTCCTTCTGACATTTCCAGAAGATGTGGCAAAGAAAATGAATTTGCCCTCGCTCTCTTCTCTATCTTCGGGCAACGGCAATACAGTTGAAATATTTTCGTCCCCGTCCACTGGGAAGATATTGACCATAGCCTTTCCTCTGGCTTGGGCCGACCCCATGGGTAACCGATATACCTTCAGTTGGTACACTTTCCCCTTCTTAGAGAAAAACAGCACGGGCGTATGCGTGTTGGCCACAAAAAGATCATCCACAAAATCTTCATCACGTGTGGACATGCCTGTTCGGCCCCGCCCTCCACGCTTTTGAGAACGGTAAGTAGATAGAGGCACTCGCTTAATATAACCCTCATGGCTCACGGTCACCACCATCTCTTCGCGCTGAATCAATGATTCCATGTCATGGGTAAATTCACCATCTTCGATTTGAGTCCGACGTGGCACGGCAAATTTTTCTTTAACTTCTAGGAACTCTTCCTTCATGATCGCAAGACGGCGAGGACGGGATGCTAAAATCTCCAAATAGTCCTTTATAACGGCAGCAAGAGCTTCCAAGTCAGATCCGATCTTATCCCGTTCGAGGCCAGTCAGTCTATGGAGTCGCAACTCCAAAATGGCCCGCGCTTGAACTTCGGAAAGCTTGTATTTCCCATCAACCACTTGATACTCAGGATCGTCAATAAGCGCGATGAGAGGCGCCACTGATTCTGCTGGCCAAGGCTTTTCCATGAGCTGTTGACGCGCCACTTCGGGATCAGCAGCATTGCGAATTAGCGCTATAACAGGATCAATATTGGCAACTGCAATTGCTAAACCAGCAAGAACATGAGCCTTATTTCGGGCTTTATCCAGCTCAAATCGAGTGCGACGAGTAATCACCTCTTCCCGGAATTCCACAAAGGCAACGAGCACATCCTTGAGGCCCATCAAAATCGGCTGCCCTTTGTTCAGAGCTAACATGTTCACCCCAAAAGAAGTCTGTAAGGATGTGTGCCGATGAAGCAAACTCAAGACCACATCTGAAACAGCATCCCGCTTCAACTCAATGACGACCCGCATCCCCTGACGATCAGACTCATCTCTCAGATCGGAAATACCTTCTATGATCTTCCCATGGACGAGTTCAGCTATTCGAGCAACCAATTTGGCCTTGTTCACCTGATATGGAATTTGCGTTACAATGATCGCTTCACGATCCTTGCGAATCTCTTCTATATGTGTCTTGGCGCGCATCAAAACCGAACCACGCCCTGTCTGGAAAGCAGACAAAATTCCCGCTCTTCCTAAAATGCTTCCACCCGTGGGAAAGTCAGGACCCGGAACGAGTTCCATGAGTTCTTCCAACGTTACATCAGGATTGTCCACATAAGCACAACACGCATCCAACAATTCACCCAAATTATGGGGAGGAATATTAGTCGCCATACCCACTGCAATACCGCTGGCTCCATTTACCAAAACATTTGGGAAACGAGCTGGCAAAAGCGTGGGTTCCTTCATGGACTCATCGTAGTTGGCTTTGAAATCGATGGTATCCTTATCGATGTCTTCCAACAAATAATGAGAAGGACGACTTAAGCGGGATTCCGTATAGCGCATGGCCGCGGCGGGATCACCATCCACGGACCCAAAGTTCCCTTGTCCATCAACCAACATAAGTCCCATAGAGAAATCCTGGGCCATTCGAACCAAAGCATCATAGATGGCCATTTCCCCATGAGGATGGTATTTGGCCATCACATCACCAACCGTTCTGGCTGATTTTTTATAGGGCCTATTGTAATCCAGCCCCACTTCACCCATGGCAAAGAGAATCCGACGATGCACGGGTTTTAATCCGTCTCGTACATCGGGAATAGCCCTACTGACGATCACGCTCATGGCGTAATCCAAGTAGGACTTCTTCATTTCCTCTTCTATGGTAATGGGTTCAATATCGAGTGCCGTTGATGAATCTGTTGTCACTATTGTCTCTTAGTTTTATGAATCAAAAGGGAATGTCGTCGTCAAAATCGTTGGTCGAACTGGGTGCAGATGTTCCACTGCTCTGGCTCGCAGCTGCCGCCACAGGGCCTGAACTACCCGATCCACCAAAGTTTGCAGGAGACCCTGAAACATCAGTCGCAGCTTTACCCGAACCAGCAAAAGAACCACTATCAGGACCCGGAGCAAAACCTTCGCCACCCCCACGACTATCTAACATTGTGAGTTCGCCTCTAAATTTAGATAGAACGACTTCGGTGGTATATTTTTCAACACCGCTCTGATCCGTCCACTTGCGTGTTTGAAGTTGTCCTTCCAAGTAAACTTTGGACCCCTTCTTTAAATACCGCTCTGCAACTTCCGACAACCGTTCATTGAAAATAACGACGCGATGCCATTCAGTGCGATCTCGACGTTCGCCCGTCGTGCGATCTTTCCAATTTTCAGATGTGGCAATGGAAAGATTAACAATTTTTCCACCATCTTGTGTCATTCTAGTTTCAGGATCTCGGCCTAAATTGCCGACAAGAATTACCTTATTTATGCTTCCGGACATAGCAAATTGCGCTCCTATCGTGAATTGATATCTCCTTATACGAGATCCTGCTCTCGGATGCTAGTCTAATCTTTCAGAAAAAGCCTGTGCATCTCTTGCGTCTCCTAAGGAAATCAGGCAAACTGGGGATGATAGGGTAGCCGTGATATTACTGCATAACTAAGAAAGCAAAAAAATGGGGTCTTCGGACAAAAAATCTTCTCTAAAACTTGTAAATGAAAGTGGAGATATTCTCGCAGAATTTTCCGTGTTAGACGGAACTGTCGGTCCGCAAGTCATGGATGTTCGAAAGTTATTCAGCGAAACGGGCAAATTTACCTTTGATCCAGGATTTATGTCCACGGCGAGCTGTCGGTCTGCCATCACCTATATTGATGGAGAAAAGGGCACCCTTCTTTACAGAGGATATCCCATCGATCAATTGGCCGAGAAAAGTTCTTTCATGGAGATAGCCTGTCTCCTCCTTAATAAAGAGCTCCCCAATGAAAAGACGTTGGCTGCCTTTGAGAAAGATATCACGCTCCATACAATGCTCCACGATCAAATGACCTATCTCTACAGAGGATTTCGGAGAGATGCCCATCCCATGGCTATTATGGTAGGAGTCGTAGGAGCCCTCTCAGCCTTCTATCACGACAGCCTGGATATTCATGACCCTCATCAACGAATGATTGCCTCATACCGGCTTATAGCCAAAATGCCTACCATTGCAGCCATGGCTTACAAATATTCAGAAGGACAGCCCTTTGTCTTTCCCCAAAATCATCTTTCATATGCTGCCAATCTTTTACATATGATGTTTGCAGTGCCCAGCGCTCCATACGAGGTCAATCCTATTCTAGCAAGGGCACTTGATCGCATCCTGATTCTTCATGCGGATCACGAACAAAATGCCTCAACCTCCACAGTTCGTCTGGCTGGATCCAGTGGCGCCAATCCCTTTGCTTGCATTGCCTCTGGCATCACAGCACTTTGGGGACCAGCCCACGGCGGTGCCAATGAAGCAGTCCTCAACATGCTAGAGGAAATTGGAACAAAAAAACACATTCCCGCCTATATAGAAAAGGCAAAAGACAAAAAAAGCGGCATTCGCCTTATGGGTTTTGGACACCGTGTCTATAAAAATTATGATCCACGCGCAAAAGTCCTCCAAAAAACATGCCATGAAGTCCTCAAAGAACTCGGAAAAGAAAACGACCCACTTATGGAGCTAGCGCTTGAATTAGAGCGCATTGCCCTCGAGGATCCCTACTTTATTGAGAAAAAGCTTTACCCCAATGTGGATTTTTATTCGGGCATTATTCTCCGCGCCATGGGAATCCCAAAATCCATGTTCACAGTTCTTTTTGCCGTTGCCCGTACCGTGGGGTGGGTTGCCCATTGGAATGAAATGATTTCCGATCCCGATCAACGCATCGGCCGGCCACGCCAATTATATGTCGGACCGACACAAAGAGACTACGTGCCTTTGAAAAAACGGTAGGGTTGGCAGAGGTATTATGTCAGATTCCCGAAGCCTGACATCAGGATATTCTCTTCCTTAACTGCCGTGCCAATTCTTTTAGAAATGCCCTCTTACCCTTTAAGTCGTCAAATACAAACGGGTTTAAGAACTGCCGGCCCCATCTATCAATTTCGCTAAGATCTCCTTCATCACAAACTTTTTTCCAATGAATACCGATTGTCAAAGAGTAAATGGTCATTATAGTGACCGTAACGCTATTATATGGTCACTATAATGACCATACTATGAAGCGTTAAAACAGTGATGTAACAATATCAAAGTGCAGAGATAACAGTGGAGAAAACCTCAATTGAATTCTCTAGCCTTCCTGAAAAGCATGATTTTCTGATCCATATCCAATCCTCAATCACAACAAAATCACCTTTCTGCAAATTTTCTGTTTGCCGTTCCCGTAAGAGGCTATTATCATCCGGAACGTATTCGCTATAGAGATAAGGAAAAAAATGCTCCAATATATTCGCAAACATACATCTTCATGGGTTGCCAAAATCTTGTTCTTCGTCCTGATCCTCAGTTTTGGAGTGTGGGGCGTCGGTGATTCACTTCGGAGCCGCTTTGGGGGAGACGATGTGGCTCAAGTAGGCGATAATGTCATTTCCAAGGCGCAAGTCAGTCGTGCCATGCGCGAAGAAATTAATAGACTTCGTAAAAAACTTGGCAGCAGAATTGACACAGACCCCATGCTTCAGATGGAAGTTGCCCAATTGGTTCTCCTGAACCTAATCCAAGGCCAGCTCCTCGATTTAGAAGCCAAAAAGCTAAAACTTGTCATTAGTGATGATACTATTCGCGAAATTGTCCACGCACAGTTTCGCACTAAATCAGGTACGTTTGACCGGGAAAAATTCAATGCAGCCATGTACAATAGCGGTCTAACGGAATCAGGGTACCTTTATCTTCTCCGAGATGCCCTCAAGAAAGAATTTTTGACGAAAGCGATTGCCGTCGGTGGAGATGCGCCCTCTCCAATCGCCGCCCCTCTTTTCAAGCAATCACAGGAAACACGAAACCTAACGATCGTAGAGATCCCTCTTTCGAGCGTTAAGTATTCTAAAAAGCCCTCCGAAGAGACCCTTAAAAAGTTCTATGAGGAAAACAAGAACCTCTTTGTAGAGCCTGAGCGCAGAACACTTTCTTCTGTCATTTTAGATCCAAAAAAATTAATCCCCGCCATAAAAAAAGAGCACCCAGAACTTTCAGATGACGAACATCGCCAGGAAGCTCTCAGTCGTATTTATAAGCAAGCCAACGAACTGGAGGATTCCCTCGCCTCAGGCGCGACCCTTAAAGAGTCTGCGAATGCCCTAAAGCTCTCTTTCCATCTGCTTGAAAAAGTAGATGTCAGGGGTAAAACAGCTTCGGGACGAAACGCCCTTAAAGACTCTGCCTTTACGAAGGAGATCCTCAAAACAGGCTTTGAACTCTCTCAAAACTTTGAGAGCGATCTCAAGGAAACAGAGGATGGTAAATTTTATATTGTCATGCCCGAGGAAAGTGTTTCCAAAAGCGTGCCGCCCCTTAATACCATCCAAAAGAAAGTTTCAGAGAAATATATGGCGGCAAACAAATTTGATCTTGCGAAGAAAGAGGCTATTGCCTTGGTCAAGAATATCAATGGCACAGGAAAACTGGGGAAAATCCTTTATAAAACTAGGCAAGTTTCAGGTGTCTCCATGCAATCTCCCCCTAAAGACCTGCCTGAAAACCTTTTACCCCAGGTATTTTCTCTTCCGGTGAAAAAAGCAACGGCTGTTCCTAACGCAAAGGGATATCTGGTGGCTATGGTTACAAAAATCACGCCAACTAAGCTGGCAAAAGATCATTTTAAATTTACAGCCTACCGGCAAAATCTGGGAAAAGAGATGAATCAGGAAATTTTCATACAGTTCCTCGGCGCTCTGCAACAGCATTTCCCTGTAACGATTAATAATAAAGCTCTGCAGGAAATGGTGCAGGATTGACGGAAGTCAGAGGTGATCCGTCTGCGCTACGCTACGACGTGACAGGTCGCTACGACGTGATTTTGAACCTTCTCTGATTTATGAAAGATGGATCCCGCGCTCATAAGGAATT
>Ga0066610_10001253_pt1 | contig 15799 bp, 9 predicted proteins | sample SaaInlV_DNA_165m_FD_60375 | JGI IMG/M metagenome (GOLD analysis project Ga0066610, IMG submission 60375) | Marine microbial communities from expanding oxygen minimum zones in the Saanich Inlet - SI075_LV_DNA_165m | ecosystem: Environmental > Aquatic > Marine > Unclassified | place: British... | reverse complement strand
CAGCGTCATCTGCACGCAGTTTTTCTTTTTCTAATTCAGCAACTAATAAGTCTAACTGTCGCTGCAACTCTGATATTTTATCAGCATCATTTGCTACTTCAGCTATAAGCTCTTCCTGACTTTTACCATTTCCTATTACAGATGACATAGCACTTGTCATCGTTACTAAACTTTCATAAATTGGAGCATATAGTCTTGCTACATCAGCTGTGCTTCTTGCTGTCACACTTGAAAATAGAGACTTTACTAATGACTCTGGAATAGAAATAAAACACTCATGAATCGCAGGTCTAGAATTACCACTAGCACTAACCTCTGCAAGACTAACCAAATGTGCACCATTTGGTAAAACTGCAATACCATTTATAGCTGCTGTTCGCCCTCCTGGAGTTGCCCACTTTATTTTTCCAAATGATTCCGCTGCTCTTAATTCATCACCGAGTCCGCCACCTCCCTGAAAACAGGTATATCCAGCACTCACCAATGCAGCTCTCACTTTGGAATTACTGACGGTTTTCCCCAACATAGCGGCCGTAATAGAATCTTTATGTGAGTCTTTATCATGACGTCCGTCACCTCTTTTTGTTCGTGCAGTTCCAAATTCAACCTTTTGTACTGTATGAGTGCTAATTGTCATTATTACATTCCACTACTTTTCATTAATCGCACCTATTACCTTTATTAATTCTTCTTGTCGATGAATAATGTTTTGCTGATTCACGCCCATGGCATGCGCCTGCTTTTTCCTTATATTTTCAGCATCTTTTATCTTTTTATCAATCATCCCCATTTTTATAAAATTATCACTAAGTGAGCTGTTAACACGTTGATAGGACGACATTATTTTCTCTATAGCTTTTATGTATATATTTTCAATCACAACACCAAATTCGATAATGTTTTTTTCTTTTATTTCATCAGTTACATCTTCACCCATAATGAAATATTGAATCTTAATAAATGCTTTTTTTAATTCATTTATTATTTTGGAATCAACAGCATCTTTATCAACCCCAATAACAAATGACTTAAATATAAAAATGACATCACTGAGTGGGATATTAAGCTTCACTCCTTTAATATGAGATTCATTGAGAAATCCATTTATGTCATTTATAGATTCTTCTATGTTAGATTCTAAAACCCTCTCTATTTGAACATATGCCTTATGCTCCAAAAGCCACTTTTGTAGTCGACCTGTTTGCTTTGCATAGGATGCAATAACAAATAGGCTCTGAATCAAATCACTTTGCTCCTGATCATCATTTTCATTTCCATACATAATATTCGCCTTAAATAAGGAATCCCCAAGATAAGGTTAGTTACTTTGCTAATGTTTTTGATGAAATCTTATCAGAATGAAATTTACAAAAAGTGTTGTAGTAGGTCTAACATAATTAAGGCTTTTATATAGATCACTTAGAACTTGGTCAGTCAAAAACAGATGGAAAATCACTATTATTAAGCAAATCATGAGTATTAGATGTGAAAAAATAAACTTTTCCAGATGCTTCCAATAAGATCAGACAATTTTTGATAGATAGGTCTAATTGTTTGTGTAGATTCTGTTGATATGACTTTGTTATAAATTATATATTTTACTACCTATCCAGGTCTGTATGGTTTCGTCCTGGTTCAATTTTTTGCCTTTTATGTGGATGGTCAATGTCCTGCGTTATATGTGCTAAGTCATCACACAGCTCCAGGAGTATTACTTGCTGCTTAGGCTGAGCTTTATTTATCATCCTAGGTGTAATTTCAGGATCACACTCATAACCTTCTCTTTTAAGATATTCTAATACTTGCATTAGGTCTTTAATATTGCCTCTATCAAACTTTGGTTCTCGGCAACCAGACACTTTTATACAATCTGCAAATATCTTCAATTCATCGTTATCCGGATGCGTGGTTGCAGATTCTATTTCTGTAGAAATTTCTCTCGACGGATCATAAGTTATTCTTGCTTTCTCTTTATTTCTAACTAGAACTTTCTCTGTTATAACATGCGAGGCATTTTCTTTACGCTTGAAGGTAATATGTTTATTACTTCGTTGTATTGATGATTTTAATGTATCGATATCATAGGCTTCTGGCAAAGATGCTCTAGCTTTAGCGCCATATACAGGTGCGGCTTTATGTTGTTTATTTCGTTTTTCAGAATCATGTTCACCTCCATGTTCTGCACTATATCTTCCTAGAACAGGAACATGATGGTCCTCTAAAGACTCAACTTTTTGTTTTTTATGAGTAATTAACGCATTCGCAGCTTCTTCATCTTCCAATGGATCTCTGCGCCTTTTTATATGGGCACCACCCTCAAATGCATCTAAGATTGCTTGATCTTCAATGGGCTTCACTATAGATAAAATAGGACGAGTAAATTTATCTTTAAATTTTCCACTATGTTGAGATCTTTCTTTTATATATTTTAATTCAGGCAACATCTCCATTAATTCATCAATATGCTCTCCATCTTTATCTAATGTACTAGTTATTCTTTGTAAATCACTAAGCATATCCCCAAGTACAGAGCCACAATCAAATGAGATATATTCTTGTATGTTTATTTTGTGTCCTTCTAATGACTCTATTCTTTGTAGTGTTTCATAAATGCCATGAATTGACTTTCTTACTATATTGAATATATCTATGTCTTTATTTTCAGTATCACTAGAGGATACAATCTCTTTTATACTCTGATAGTCTAAAGTATGTTTATATATATTCATTGAATGCATTCTAAGCTCAATTTGTTTAGTTACCTCAGTTGCGATCTCTTCAACAACCATTGCAACATCTAAATTATGTATATCTTTAGACATTTCATTTAAGCTTACTCCTTCAAAACACTTAGGCTTAAAATCTATATGATTCAATAAATATAATAAAGTTTCTCGTTGGTTATGAACTGAACCACGTTCTTTTAAAATAGCTTCTATACTTTTAGTAACTTCATCATGTAGTTCCTCTTTACCTTCTACGCCTTTACTTAAAAACTCGGTATAAACTTCATCAATGGACTTAATAAACTCTCGTCCAGACAAAATGTCTGGATAATCAAGAAAATGATTAGTGGGTGTGGCTCTTAAATTTCCACCTCGATGACCAATAAGACCTTTAAAATTATATAATCTTACCTTTTTATGTTTATCTTTTAAAATATTTACTAGACCCCAACCATGATCTATTTTCACAACGCCACTATCTGAAGTACCAATATTTTCTGTATTACAGTCATACTCCATTAAGACCAGGCATATAGCTAGTGATTTAGCTAATTCTTGTTTCTCGTCCGCACTAAGCCCATCATATACTTTTCGTCTAGTATCTCCGCTATCAGCAGACTTCCTAGCAGTATGATGTTTTGCCGCTCCTGTAAAATTTTTACCTAGCCCTGTATGTTTATGCAATACTTTCCAGTTTGGTGCACACTTGGATTTAACATATACATCACCGTTTACTGCCCTAATTGGTTCACACTCAGCAATTAATCTAGCATCACTACCCAGCAATTTCCTACCTATTCTAGCAGTAAGAATCTCTGCAATATCATCACCAGTATAATCTGCATTACCAGTCTTTTTAATGAAATATCTCTGTCCATGTTCATCTGTATAAAAATCTGTATACTCAGCTTTTACTTGAGCACCACCATCTTTCTTTTTAGGATCTTTAGGAACTTTAGTAAACCCTGGAAATGGTGTTCCTATTAGGCCTTCTTGATTAATAATATATGGCCCTAAAGGATTTGATTTCCTTTGTGCATTTAACCATATTTTAGGTGGCATACGTGGACCGACTTGCCCTTCATGCACAAGCCAATGATCGTACTCATCAGAACTCATAATTAAATCTGATTTTTGATATTTATCAGCCAACTCTAATCTTTCAATTAATAGTTCATTCCCATCGTCATCTGTGCGATTATCTCCATATCTATCCTTAAGATTTACTTTAACTATTACTAGACGTATCGCGTCATTAGCTATATCAATTATAACGCCTTCTGGAACGGCACTTCTAAATCGGTCCTTAACTCTATTTGCCAAAAAACCCCCAACTTTATAGCTTTTTCCTCCACCATGTTTTTTTGATTCACAACCGACACTTTCATTATCAAAAGTTATTTCTGTATCGGCATGTTCTTGGAAAATTTCATCATCATCTAAATATGCTCTAGTTCTTCCAAAAGTCTTAACATTTTGCCGAAAGCGTTTTTCAAATTCAGGCTGTGCACTTATTTCACACATCACCTGCTTAAATCCCTTACTATCTAATTCATCAAAATATCCAGCTTCAACTGAGTCAAATAGTCTCCAATTACTTCTATTCTTCCATGACGGTCTATATTTAACATTAAAAGTAGATGGCACACATAGATGTAAATCTGTTTTACTATCACATGCAGCATCCATAATTTTTTGCTTTATTGCTACATCAGTTTCTTCATGTAAATCAGTGATCCCAGGGTAACCTTTTTTTAAAGCAACTTTTAATACTAATTGCCGCATCTGTGATACTTTACGATCAACATCACCATCAACAAACACTATATCATTAGCACCTCCAGGTGTAACAGGATCGTCAGAGTTTCCACCAGAGAGATCTTTATCAATCATTTTCAATATTTCAGTTGCTGAATAAGTTTTTCCAGCTCCAGATGGCCCTGGGATCCATAATGCTAGTTTTTCAGTCCACTTTCTATCCCCATATTTCTTACAAGATTTCAGAAAAACTGCATTCCTAAAGGCAGTGCTATTTTTCTCTTCAAGCACCGCCTTATGATATAACGCTTTAGTTTCTGGACTACTTTTAAAAAGTTCTTCAAATTTTAAAGCATATTTTTCCGGATTTGCATTTCTCTCTGCGGTATCACCAGAGAATGCTTCTATTTGATCATGTATAGCTCTTATATGGCCAATAAACTCCTTTCTAGCTATCAAACTCTCTGGACTATCAACTCCATCATACAGTTGAGCTTTACCAGCATCATCTAATAAATTGTCGACCAAATCTTGCGCAGCAGATCCATCAGTACCAGGGGGTATATTATATTTGCCTATTAGGCTCTCAAGCTCACTAGAGAATGGCGATGGCATAATTCTTACTCATATAACAATGATATTAATTGTTAGACAGTAAGTTCCATATGTAGTTCTATATGCTGTAATTACACCAACATATAAAATAGGTGTCTATAATTGGCTTACCTTTCGATATAAAAACTCAATATCAAGATAAAACACCTGAAATTTCACATCTAGATGCTATAGAATCCCATACTTTATCTACTAAGTTCACCCGTATTATTTGTGTAAATTTAATATGTCATAGTAAATATACACACAACAATGTCTTAATTATTAAATTTTCCGTGTAAATTTACACGGAATTTAGAATGTTATATGTTAAAAGAGTCCTTGAGCCTGTACTTTTAGAATATCTTGATAGCTTCCCTGTTGTAGGTATTACAGGGCCAAGACAATCTGGAAAATCTACTTTTATAAAAGAAATGCTTGGAGCAAACTATAGATATATTAGCCTAGATGAAAATAATATTTTAGAGTTTTTTCAAGATGATCCGGTTAAGTTTATGGAAGTTTACCATGATAAAGTTATATTTGATGAGGCCCAACTTGCCCCAGATTTATTCAGAGCAATAAAAGTCATTGTTGATAACAATAGAGAACAATATGGTAAATTTGTTATTACTGGCTCTAGGCAATTTAATTTGCTAAAGCAAATTTTCGAAAGTCTTGCTGGTAGAATTGGTTTACTATCCTTGCTACCTTACCAAGCAAAAGAAATGCCACAAAATTTAATTAAACAAGCTCCATTCAACCATATAACGCTGGGTATCTGTTTTAGAGGCCTCATACATTATATTTTTATTACCACCGTATTATAATGATTTTGGCAAGCGCATTGTGAAAAGCCCAAAGGTATACTTTTATGATACTGGACTTGCAGCATTTCTTACAGGAGTTACCACCGAAGATTTATATAAAAAAATCCCATTACGAGGGGAATTATTTGAAAATTACGTAATCTCAGAAATCATAAAAAAGAGTTGCATGCTGATCTTGATTCAGAGTTATTCTATTTCAGAACAAGTCATGGAGATGAAATAGATTTAATAATAGATAGAAAAACTACACAAGAATTTTTCGAAATTAAAACAACATCTACCTTTAATAGAAAGTTCACTAAACCATTGAAAACATATAGATAAAAACCAACAAGGTCATATCCTTTATCAAGGTAAAGATTTTCCATATACGGAAAATATAAAAATTTCAAACACATTTGACTACTTATTATTAGAAAAATAACATTTGCCACTATAGCTATAGTAGCTTCTAATAAATAAAAATATTAGCACATGTAATTACTCTAAAATTGAACTAAATATCATTGAATAGGTCAAATGACAATACGTCATGCAAATAGAGTAGAGAGCACATGGATAAAGACAGAATTGCTATAGTTGGTATGGGTCCTGGTGGAATGGCAACAGCGCTCGAATTAGCAAAAAATGGCCAACCAGTAACTATTTTTGAAAATAGAGATCATTTTGCTCGCTCTCAAAAGGTGATTTTAGATGATCAAACTATAAGCTTCATGAATAAATTACTTTATGTTAAGAGAAGTGATGAAGATATCGCTTTTATGCAAAAGCTCAGAAGAGAAGGTGACATAGTTGAAATAAAGGAATTACAGCATTTTTTAAAAAGAAAAATGGAAACTTTATATCCAGGTTTAATTGAAATAAAACAAGGTAAAGATATTAAGATCACAGCAATCGATGCAGAGCAACAAACTTTAAGTTACACTGAAAATGACAGTGAGGAAACATTAAAATTTCAACATATAGTTGCTGCCGATGGAGCCAGGCATGCAATGGTTGATTTATTGCAACAAACAGCTGATACAAAAAGAATACAATATGAAGAGCTAGAGCGACAAACCAGACAAAAAGCTCATGGAACAGTAACTTTAACATTAAACTCTGGTGTCACACCTAGATCATTTAGAAAAAAGAAAATAACTATGGATGATATTCAGGAGCTAAGAAAGCTAGGCTGGGACAACCCATACCTGCCCAAGTTATATACATGGCCGAATGAAGATGTAACTGATTTTTATATAGCTGGAGAAATCCCTGAGATTTTTTTAGAACAATCTATAAATAGAGAAAGTGCTTTAGAACAATGGGGACAAAAATTATTAGAAATACAATATGGATACACAAAAGATGAAGTCGGGATAAATTTATCTCCTGGTATAGATGCTGAAACTGATGCTATCGACCGGCTTAAAACCACTGCATTTCCAGTAACTTTATATCGAGCTAACACTAATTTTATTGACCTAGGCCTAGAGGATAATGAAGCGGATAGATCTCACATTTTTTACCTCATGGGAGATGCTGCAAAATCACCCAATTTCCATTTAGGTCATGGATGTAATGATTCTATATCTGATGGACTAAATTTTGCCAGAGCTATTAATCAAGAAAACGGTAATGTAAATACTGAATTATTATCAGAACGACATGAAAATGCTATCAGTGACGTTGTTGAAGGAATGAAAGACATGGAAGGTACAGATAAACGAGAAAACAAAGAAGTTCAAGCCTTACTAGCTCAAAAAGTAAAAGACAAACTAAAATCATTTGAGGATCTTACTAATAAGCTTGACATTAGCAATAAGAAGAAAAAAATAAAAAGAATCAAATCTTGTTTAAAGAAAAATAGAAATGGGGAAGCCTACGAAAAGATATTATCGTTAATCAACGAAGCACATGAAGCCATTCTGAATAATCCAGAATCAGTAATAGAGGGACAACATGCAGATCCAACCAAAAGGAAATTCGTTATTTTTAATAGCTTATTAAATGCTGCAACTTCACTTATATCTCGAGTATGTAGAAATAAAAAAGGACATAAAAATATAACAGAAAATGTTCCTGAAGATCCAGAAAGTGAAATTTTAGATTTAGGAACACTAGCTCAAATTGATAAAAAAACCGGAAACCTCGTTATGAACACTGTTAGTGAGCTTGTTGATTTACAAGAAGATGTATCATATTGCAAATCATTTACTGATTTAGATGCTTCAAAATCGTTTGAAACCAAAACCTCTAAAAAAACACCATACAAACAAGAGCCTGCTGAAAATAAAGTATCTGTAAAAAAAGACATGAAATAATAGTAATGCTACACTTATTAAAACTTTCCAACAAAATCATGGCATAACTATTTTATCTATTTTTCAGATTAGCAATACTATGATCAACATTTGCTGCCACCTCGACTTTAACTGACTCTACTTTGCTCTTTACTAGCTTATCCAACCTTCAAATGCAAGATTGATTTGTTGGATAGTTGCACATCAGTCTGTTTATCGAGCGTGCCGAAAAACCTCTTCTCTTTAGGTGGAGGATGAAAGGCACTCCCTAATTCTATCGTGGTGTTTTTTGTTCCTGAATATAGCTCTTTACTGTTTCTAATGGTGCGCCACCACAGCTTCCTGCAAAATAACTTGGGGACCAAAGTACCCCCTTGTATAACATGCGTCCTATATCTCTATTAAAATCTCTCCTAAGAATCCTGCTAGAAACCCCCTTAAGGCTGTTAACTAATTTTGATATGGACACTTTGGGAGGATAATTTATTAGCAAATGGACATGATCTTTTTCTCCGTCAAACTCCACTAGTGAAGATTCAAAATCACTGCATACACTATGAAATACATCTTTCATAGAGTCCAGCATAGATTTTGTAAAGACACCCTTGCGATACTTAGTCACAAACACCAAGTGCGCATGTAACAAAAACACTACGTGTTTTCCACTTCTAATTTCAGTTGAATCATCCATAGACCAAATGGTAACATAGGCTCATAAAAAAAAGAATGGCCTACAAGTTTAAGCTAAAACTAAATGACAAACAAAAAGCTGCTATTGCAAACTATGGTGGCTCGACACGATTTCTATGGAATAAAGCGCTATCTATTAACTTGGAGCGCCTTAAAAACAAACAACATATATTGTATTACCAAGAATTAGATTTTTTTTCTAAACTTTGGAAGAAAAGTGAAGAATATGGTTTCTTAAAAGAATGTCCATCTCAAACAATCCAGCAGAAGCTTCGAGACTTAGAAAAAGCATTTAAGGATTGTTTTGATAAAAAGCAGCCATTAAAGAGACTACCAAGGTTTAAGAAAAAGGGATGCGGAGATAGCTTTAGGTACCCTCAAGGATTTAAAGTATCAGGCAATCAAGTGTTTCTACCCAAATTAGGTTGGATTAGGTTTAGAAAGTCTAGGGACATACTAGGGGTAATTAAAAATATCACTATTGGCGGTAATGGGAATAACTGGTATGTATCAATACAAGTAGAGCAGGAAGTAACCAAACCTACCCATCCCTCGAAAAGTATTGTTGGGATAGATGTGGGTATAGCTAGATTTGCCACCTTATCTACAGGGGAGCACATAGAGCCTATAAACAGCTACAAAATATTAATGGAAAAATTAAAGAAATCTCAAAGAGCACTATCAAGAAAGAAAAAATCATCTAATAATCGGAAGAAAGCTAAAATTGAGTTACAAAGAGTGCATAGCAAGATAGCTAATGTTAGACGTGATTTTCTACAAAAATCATCCACAGCAATCAGCAAAAACCACGCAATGATTGTGATGGAGGATTTGAAGGTTACTAACATGAGTAAATCAGCTAAGGGCTCTATAGATGAGCCTGGCAAGAGTGTAAGAGCCAAATCAGGTTTAAATAGAGCAATATTAGACCAAAGTTGGTCCGAATTTAAAAGACAGCTAATCTACAAGCAAGAATGGTTGGGTGGAGATGTATTAGTGGTACCACCACATAATACGTCAATAACCTGTCCTAGCTGTAATCACAAATCTAAAGAAAATAGAGTTACCCAAAGTAACTTTAAGTGCAAGTCATGTGATTATAGAAATAATGCTGATGTGGTTGGTGCGATTAATATTTTAAGGCTAGGACATAGCCGGTTAGCCTGTGGAGAGAAGCTACTTAATGTAGTGGATATTGGGGACATTAGCTCCCAAGCCCAGGAATCACCTATGGTTGCAGCTTAGCTGCTCCTCTATAATCCTCTTCATTCATGAAGAGGAGAGTGTCAAAAGCTATAGCCTCAACGATTGTACTATTAAAGCTACTACTCCGCTAAGTAGCCATAGAATGTTGTTTTCTCTTTAATAAGTTGTGAACATTTTCATCAAAATCTATTAATATACCTTGAATTTAATAAACGACAACATGTCGTTCAACTTATTTTTTATAATCTAGAAGTAAATATATTTTATTGTATAAACTCAACAGTGATAAATAACATTTAATCTATGAATGTCACTGTATCCCGAGCCCAAGAATAACCTTCAGTTACAGCATATCTATTCCTATAAAATTTTCTTAATTCATGGATGTTTTATTCAGAATACTAGACGCTGAGCATTACCAGGCAGACCAAGTCCATCATTCCTATCCCACTCTATATCGTTTCTTTGTTGAACACGATAGGCATATTGTGGAGCACCTACTCCATCTATAATCACACCTGCGTCCATACGATTAATAATTTCTCGGTATTGCTCAAAACTTACTCCAAATTTTTCAATAAATCTTTTCAATCTTGAGATGGTTACTTTTCCTTTTTGTGTATCGCTACCATGTCCAAAAGCTACTGTATGAGCAAAAAAATTATTTCCGTCAACATACTCATCTTTTAAAATTCCTACAATTCTCAAATTGAAATGATTTGCAGAATGTCGCTGCCTTTGCATACATGTTATTGGGTTACATCCTAAAGCTAAGAAAAATTTTCGTAGTGATGATTCTTCTATCCTTTTTGCACAGTGTGTCCCTATCATCTGATCAATGAAGTCTAAAATATCTTTTTTATTAGCAAGGATATTAACTCTAACTTCATCTTTCACTTTATCAAAAATGCCAATCTCAAAATTTGGCTCATCAGCTAATTCATGAGCAGCAACTAACTCCTCCATATCGTTATTTTGAGTTTCAATTAACTTTGATATTACTTTCTTCATAAAATTAATTAATGAAAAGTAGTCATCTTCGCTTCTTGGTATAGATGAATGTCTGTAATATCTTATTGCTGCTATATCATCAAGACTACGCAAACATCCAGCATCTATATTGTTTGGATACTCAGATAGTGCCCCATGTATATCATTAGCAACATGATCTCTACGTGCAGCAAATCCCTCAACCATTGTGTTATGCAACACTGCAATAGTATCATTAACTATGAAAAATATTATTGCTATTCTCTGCATTAAGCTATCAGCAACAACTCCTCTAGCCTGATGAATAAATATATTTTCGACATCATTATTTAATGTTTTTGCAATTTTCTTTGCTTCTTCATATATAATTAGTTCATCCAAATCACCACTATATTTAGCAATATCTTTAATTGCATTGAGAAAAGTTTGCAATTTCATAGCTAGCTTCGATATGAACATTGTCACATCTATTAATTCTATCGATGTGATTTCATGAACCTGCTTAACAACATCAAGAATATTATCCTCAAAATCATCTGCAAGTCGTAAATGCTCTTGCCAAACGACTAAATAGCATTCCAATAATTTACATATATTGTTCTCATGTTCAGTTTTCAATACTGAAATTCTGTCATTTTGTGCTATTGCATCTGGTGACATTTCACTTCCCATGATACCTTGAGTTTCATGTAAAATAAATCCAGATCCGTACCTGACCATCCTTTGCTGCATCGATATATATGTCAAATTAAGATTATCATGTCTAAATTCAGCTATTTTTTCATGTACTCTTTCACTAAAGTTTTTAGCTTTTCCATCCATATCAGATAATTTTAATAAAATATCATTTATAACGGTTATCCGTTCAAGCTCAAGAGCACTATCAACCCAAGCCCCAGTAGTTAAATGTTCTATTTCTCGTACTACTGTTCTATAAATCTTAGCTAATGAATTTTTGTGGGCTTCTTCTACAGCTTCTATAGTTCTAGCATTACTATTTAAAACATCAATTATAGGTAGTCTATAATACACATGCTCAACACCATATGTCATCAATCTCAGACTAACAAGTCCTGTAAGTACTATCCTAGGCATAGTTTCTGATAATGTTGGAAGTAATGCATTAGCAACATTAGCAATTATTGTAACTCTATCGCTCATAGTTCGACTCATATTATGAACATAGTATTCTAGCCAAGTTTCCCCATTTATTGCTTGTAAGAACTGTTGATGTTTATCTAAATATTGTTGTTTTTCAAAAGAAAAATCATTCTTAAGCTCTTCTGTTTTTTGTAATATGTCCCTAATTTCTCCATCAATTTTAAATACCGTATAAATAGCATTTTGAGATTCTAATTCTGATAGATTGTCAAAATTTTGAGGATACGATGCTTCTAACTCTTGTAGTCTACGTTGTTCATATTCAATTTTACATTTGATGGTTGTAACTATATTTGTATAAGAATCAAGAAACCCATATAAAACATCCTTAATAAAAGAGTTAACAAAATTTCTGAAATCCGCATAGTCAGACATAAGCTCTAAATAGCTATTAGATACATTCTTTTGTTAGAAGTTAATTCCTTTACTCTAAAGGATAACAAAGAGTCATAAACACTAAGTATCTTATTAGCTTTAGTGATATGGTCATATGCAAAAACAACATCTGATATTGAGACATCATCTATTATTTTTTTAATTCACTTCTCTTTTCTTGATATATAGGAGGAACTCCTAACAATTTTGCTTTTTTCCTTTTCTTTACCTCTACAACCATTTTCATCCCTATAAAATTACACTAAAACTTTAGTGAGACATTTGTAATATCATTACCTACACAATTAATAGTTTTAACTATTTCCTGGCGTATAGCGAACTCTTTATAACTCAGCATATAGTATGATCAGTTTTAAAATCAACTTAACTATCGTTCAAATAACAATGGTTAGACCTACGCTCAATTATTATTTTTCGTAGCCACTTATTTCATTTGAGCTTTATATGTAAATCATGCCTCTATTTTCACTTAAACCATAAACAACTATTCTGCAGGAACTTGAGAAGCCAAGTTTAGTAATGTGCAACAGCAGGTCTAGATTCAGTAAATGTGTTATTTTAAGAGCTTTTACACTTATTTGTCATAATTATTTTATTCACAGAATACTTTTATCTTACTTCTACGACATAGTAATGAAAATAATTGCTAATAAGCATTTTCATGAACTGCTGATACTATCATTTGACCTGTAAATGATACTATCATGTGATACTATCACTATATGAGCAAATTGCCTCCATTTAATATTTCAAATAAGATTTTAGAGCCATGCCAAAAACAAGCCATTCTTTAGGGCTATTCAGGGGCTAAGCTTGTCCTTCACTACCAATAAATCCACGTAAAGAAAATCAAATTAAAACCATACAATCAACCTTGTCTATCGAGCGTAATTCTTTAGAGATAGATAATGTTAAAAGTGTTTTGGAAGGTAAAAAAATAACAGCGCCTAAAAAAACCTTATCGAAGTAAAAAATGCCATTAAATTATATAGCTGCTTAAAAGACTTAAGCCCCCTATCGTTGCAATCTTTTAAAAAAGCTCACAATATTTTAATGCAAGATCTTATCCAGACAAGTGGATCTTTTCGCAACAAAGGCGTAGGAATTATAAAAGGCAACGAAACAGCTCATGTTGCACCACCTAAAAGAGTTCCTGATTTAATGAAAGATCTATGCTGGACTCTATGAGGAATGTATTTCATAGTGTATGCAGTGATTTTGAATCTTCACTAGTTGAGTTTGATGGAGAAAAAGATCATGTTTACTTGTTGGTGAATTATCCCCCCAAAGTGTCCATATCAAAATTAGTTAACAGCCTTAAGGGGGTTTCTAGCAGAATCCTTAGGAGAGATTTCAATAGAGAGATAGGACGCATGCTATACAAGGGGGTACTTTAGTCCCCAAGTTATTTTGCAGGCAGCTGTGGGGGCGCACCTCTCGAAATAGTTAAACAATATATTAAAGATCAGAAAGCCCCTAAAAGTAATTAAAGGGGCCTTACATCCTCCACCTAAAGAGAAGAGGTTTTACGGCGATTTTGATAAACACGAATATTAAGATTATCCATATAACAAAAATATACTATGGCCCCCTTACAGGATCATGTAAAAAGTAACGACCCCAGACCTAGAGCTAATCACTATTTTTTATGGCTAGATATTTTATTTAAAACCTCTAATTGATACTAGAGCAATCAAATGATCTTATTTTTATAAAGATTAAGACTAAAAACATTATGTAATCTAGCTTTTTGTCGATATAAAAATATATGTTGGCTCAGTTAATGGACTTTTTGTGACTAAGTACGCTTTTCTTGCTGTTATAGCTTCAGGTTGTGGTATTTTAGCTTTTATCCCACAGCTTTACCGTGTGTACCTATTAAAACAAGCATCTCAGATCAGTTACGGGTTTATATTTATTAATTCTGTTTCATCTATATGTTGGCTGCTGTATTCTTATCTAAACCAATTATCAGAAATTTTATATCCACAGATCGCCTATGCATTAATGGTTATTGTTCTTCTTATTTTTAAAATATATTTTTGTGAAATTAAAAGCAGAAGAGATCCTTCTTAATTTATGTCTCGTTAATTGCAGAACAATTTTCTGATGATTCTATAGTGTAATATTATAAAATTCAACTAACTATAGGATATGTTTGATTTTAAGAACCAAGTACACTAGTAAACTTGGTATGCTAGACATCTATGTGTTAAATACAATTATTTTAAATTTTCAGTCCATTATTGGCAGACAATGGATTACCTACTTCATATTCTTTTTCAGTTGTAACATTATTATTTCTACTTATCATTGAGTATGCATACAAAAATGGTGCTTTACATGAACTACTTACCTGAAAACAGCAGCTCTGACTTTGTGCTATATAATCTCTAATTTCATTATTTTTATCTAAAAATTCATCTCTAACATTTGAGAACTTGTCTATTTTTTCTTGATCTATTTTGCCAGTGCTCATGTACTCCTTAGCAGCTTCTTGTGATTCTTGCCGTAAATCCCTAAGATCACCACTCATAGACTCCAGCTCTTGATTAAATATATTTTGCTTACCTAAATATTCTGTTGCTATTTTCATAGAGCCTTCTAAATATACTTCGGCATACTCTAATGGCTCTTGGTAACACATAAATGCATCAGCTTCTTTTTTACTTTGTTGTAAAAAAATATTAATTTGTGCTCTTTCTTGCTGTATTTCTTTTATAGCAACTAGTGCTTCCTGTTGCTCTGTCACTCTATTAAAACTTTTGCCCAGATTATATAGTTCTTGCTGATAATCTAAGGTCGCTTCAAGAATATTTAATCTATTACCACTCCATTTAATTTTATAACGCTCATAGTGGCTGCAACCACCGAAATTTAAATCTCTCATATGTAAATAATCAGCTTTTGCATCAAATTCCAATGGTATTTGGTAAGTGCTTCTTCCCATTTCTTTAGGCCATCCGCATGATTTTAGACCAGCACCTAATACTTCATTAAACATGAATTTTGTTTTATGCTCATATCTTTCGTGTGCAGCAGCAAAATCATCACCCGATTGAAAGCTACTAGATTCAAATGATGATCTCTTTACATCATCAGAATGTGCCGCATTACAAAGCTCGAATAAAAATGAGTCAAATATTTCATTCATTTCCCGACCACC
>Ga0066610_10001171_pt1 | contig 16518 bp, 11 predicted proteins | sample SaaInlV_DNA_165m_FD_60375 | JGI IMG/M metagenome (GOLD analysis project Ga0066610, IMG submission 60375) | Marine microbial communities from expanding oxygen minimum zones in the Saanich Inlet - SI075_LV_DNA_165m | ecosystem: Environmental > Aquatic > Marine > Unclassified | place: British... | reverse complement strand
CTTTCTCACGGGCCTTTTCTAGCCCACGATGGACATAGTCTCCAATAGCAGGCCCAATGGGCCCCTTCACATCAAGAACAATCGCTAGCTTTTGAGGCGAGGCTTGAGGATCTGCAACCGAGAGAGAGACAAGACAAAGCAATCCCAAACACATAAGGAGTAACCCAAACCCAGCAAGTTTGATGCCTTGTCCCATTTATAAAGCCTCGATGTCATATCCCATTTAAAAAACTCCCACGCCTTTACAGGATACCTCATTTCTTGATTTTTGTCACAACAATTGGGGAAACCTGGCTATTCAACAGCTACCCCTAAGGCAGTTTCCTTACGCAAGAGACTTTTCGACCCAATTTAAATAATTTGAATTTCCAGATTGAACAGGAATCTCAAGGATGCAGGGGCACTCATACTGGCTTAGTTCTTCAATTTTTTTCTGTAATCGCCCGACATATTCGGATTTTGTTTTTAAGTAGACAGCGATTTCATCTTCTTCAACTATTTTTCCTTCCCACCAAAAATAAGACTGCATGGGCTGAAATATATTGGCGCACGCTATAAGACGCTCCTCAAGGAGCGATTGCACTACATCCTTCGCTGTTTCATAACTGGGAAATGTCACATAGACTATTGAGCAATTCATCGTACCCCACTCCTCGTAAATCTAAGCTTCAAGGTAAGCAACTTAAAAAATATACATGAAATCTATACGTTTGAGGAGGAGTTTAATACAAAAAACACCCGATTTATTTAAAAATCAGGTGCCATTTATCGTTCCATTGAAGCAAAATTAATTCTTTTTTAGAAAATTTCTATTTAGCTCCACAAGGATTTAAAGCCATTCCAAACATTTGAAGCAACACTTTTAACGCCATTTAAAACACTTGAAGAAATAGTTTTAGCGCCATTAAAAGCCGTTGAAGCCAGACTTTCTTTTGTTGGCGCTTTTTCCTTGGCTGCTTCTTTAGCTGCAAGCTCTTTAGCTGCAAGTTCTTTGGCCTCTTTAGCCTTTGTGTGAACTAAACCTTTACGCAAACCCTCATTAAGATCAGTAGATACAATTTGAGGATCAAATGCCCCTCCAGTATCCTCTGCCACAGAACCGAAGTGAAGAGGTCCAACTAAACCCGTCACGACAGTTTGAACTCCCAGGGAGAAGGCGCCTAATATATTACCTTCTGCAAGATTTCTTCTAACGCCTCTAACTCCGGCTTTAAAACCTTCCCAAATTGAACGACCCGTAGATTGATGAGCTAGTGTTCCAGTACTCCTGTAACCGGCAAAATTATCCGCCAAATATTCCCCAACCAAGGGAATTCCTCTAATAAAACCACCTATAGTCTTCCCTGGAACAGCATTTGTAACAGGATCATTGGCATCGGAGTAACGAATTACATTGTCGTGCCCAACAACGCGTCCAAAATAATCATAAGCTTCGTCATTACCGAGAGTTCTTGGTGCAGAAAGGGCGACTCCAAAAAAGTGTGGATCTTGCAGATTGTTAAAATTAGGCCCAAATACTTTCTTCCCATAATTCTGGGCTAAATCGAGGATCGCAGCTTGAGCTAGTCCTCCGCCCAGGCTATGACCTGTTACGATAAAGCTAAGATGATTCTTCTGCTCGGGGGAAAGTTCCTCTAAAAAACCATCTAATACAGAGTGCAAACTCTCTCTGGATTGAAGGTACTTGTGAGCAAAACCGGAATGATATTGTGCCTTCTCCGAACCAAACTCAGGGACATTCCCCTTTAAAATATTAAAATTGGTTATCCAGTCGGAAAAAGAAGCTGATCCGCGAAAGACGACCTGCACTATTCCTTTTGCCTCGTTATACAAAACCATTCCAGGGGTATCAGCAAATACTCCCCCAGATTTTCCGTGAAAAACCCTTTGTTCCCAACCTTCTCGTGCAAGATCAAGATCACCTAGCTGTGGACCATACTTCTTCTGCAAGTACGTTTGATTAATGGCTTTTAGGATCGCCGGCATATTGGCCTGAACAACGCCGTTTACTTCATGTCCATAGGGTGTTTTTTGTACAAGTGGGGCATTTCTAGAAGGGAGTTCTACTTTTACGTACTCCAGCAGACCTTCCCTATCCCTCAAGGAAACCGATGAATCAGCATAACCATTACAGGCACTAATTGTCATAAAAGAAGCAAATGCAAATAAATAAAATTTGTTTTTCATTTAAATACCTTCCTATTTAAAATCAAAAATCTAAACTCCCCTTCGGCAAATATAACCATTAGGAAGAAGCTCCGCATAAGCGGCCAACAATAACATTCAATTGAATTCTAAAGAAAAATTGGAATATATTTCAAAGGATCTCTTTATATTCTCAACTTCTATCTCAATCTAAGCATAACCTCAAAACTCAATCTTGATAAATATCTAGTGTTTTCGATATAGTTTGTCAAGGTTTTTAGTGCTCAATTCTTTTGGCACAGAGAATATTTAATTTATTCCAACTTCAGCAATCCATTTCAACTTTAGGGATATTAAGGTATATTCATAGAAATCCGAGAGGATGATCAGGGATTCGAGAGGATAGCAATAAAGGGGTGAAGGTTGATCGTATCAAAAGGAAACAGCTTGCTGGAAGAAAGATCACAGCTGCGAGAGGCTGTGCGGAAAGCATATCTTACGCCTGAAGCCGCATGCGTGAATGGCTTACTCAAAACGGCTTCCCTGTCATCGACTCAACTGGCATCCATTGAAAAACGCACACGCGTTCTGATTCAAAAAGTACGGAAAGCGCACGCATCCCAAGTAACACTGGAAACATTTCTAGCCGCTTATGATCTTTCTACGCAAGAAGGGATCGTCTTGATGTGCCTAGCTGAGGCCCTGTTGCGTATTCCCGATGCGAAAACCGCCGACGATCTTATTCGCGACAAGTTAATGAATGTAGATTGGCTCCAAAAAATAGGCAGTGGCGATTCCTTTTTGACCAATGCACCCACCTGGGGGCTCATGCTTACAGGCAAAACTCTCAAGTTCACGGAAGGGGATGATCAAGATCCAACCCATCACCGTGTCTTTAAGAGTCTCATTCGAAAGAGTGGCGAACCGGTTATCCGTCAGGCGATCCGCCAAGCCATGCGTATTCTAGGCCGCCAATTTGTCATGGGAGATACAATCCAGTCGGCCATTAAGCGTGCACAGGGGATGGAGAAAAAAGGATATAGCTACTCCTATGACATGCTGGGGGAGGCTGCCTGCACAGAACGTGATGCTCAAAGATACTTTGACGCCTATAAAGAAGCCATAGAAACCATCGGAGAAACCGATCACCAAGGCGGCATCTCTATTAAGCTCTCGGCCTTGCATCCCCGTTATGAAGTGCCTCAGTATAAGCGGGTCATGACCCAACTAGTGCCCAGGGTTTTGGAGTTGGTCAATTTGTGCCGGGAAAAGGAGATTCCCTGTACTATTGATGCCGAAGAAGCCGAGCGCTTGGATATTTCATTAGATGTGTTTGAAGCCGTTTATCGGGACAAAGCGCTCCAGAATTGGGACAAATTTGGCCTTGTGGTTCAGGCTTATCAAAAACGAGGACTCCCGGTCATTCGGTGGCTTGCCGAACTATCAAAGGCTTATAAGCGGCAAATCCCCATACGATTAGTAAAAGGGGCCTATTGGGATAGTGAAATCAAGCTGGCCCAGGAAAAAGGACTATCAGGATATCCCGTCTTCACACGCAAATCGTCCACAGATGTCTCTTATGTTGCCTGTGCCAAAGAACTCTTGAAGCACGGCCCCCTAGTTTATCCTCAATTTGCCACCCACAATGCCCATACAGTTTCCACAATTTTAGAATTACTGGATACAAAAACGGCCCACTTTGAGTTTCAGCGGATCCATGGCATGGGGGAAGTGCTCTACGAAACAATTAAAGAGTCCTTTGATGTGCCGGTCCGTATCTATGCCCCCGTGGGTATCTATAAGGATCTGCTACCTTATTTGGTCAGACGCCTTTTGGAAAATGGCGCAAATACTTCTTTTGTGAATAAACTCACCGATTCCACCATCAGCCTGGACATTTTGGCAAAAGATCCATTAGCAAAAGTCAAAGGCTTCCAAGAAAAACCCCATCCGGCAATCCCTTTGCCACGAGATCTCTTTGAGCCAGAACGCGCCAACGCTATGGGATTGGACCTGACAGATGTGGATAGATTGCGCCACTTAAAGTCTCAGATGGATCCCTTAGAGAAAAAGTCTTACACTGCCGGCCCCTTCATCAAGGGGAAGCTCATTATATCGGAAAATAAGTCAGAGTCATATGAACCAGCCCGCCACTCTCAAAAACTGGGGGAAGTACATTGGGCGACAGACATCCATATTGAAGAAGCTCTCAAGACAGCCAGATCTGGATTTGCAGACTGGTCAAAGGTTTCACTTGAGAAACGAGCCGCCATACTTAATAAAGCTGCGGCGCTTTTAGAGGAAAGAATCCCCCAATTCATCTCTCTTATCGTGCGAGAAGGGGGGCGCACGCTAGGGGACGCGCTCTCAGAGGTAAGAGAAGCCATCGACTTTTGTCGCTATTATGCGGTTCAAGCCAGAGAAGACTTACTGGACAAAGCACTTCGTGGCCCAACAGGAGAAACCAACGTGCTCAGCTCTATGGGACGGGGCACTTTCGTCTGTATAAGTCCCTGGAATTTTCCTTTGGCCATCTTTATGGGGCAAATGACAGCGGCCCTGGTGGCGGGCAACAGTGTGATCGCTAAACCGGCGAGCCAAACGCCTATGATTGCCTTAATGGCCGTTAAACTGCTTCATGAGGCAGGCGTCCCCGTTAATACATTAACACTCTTACCGGCTTCAGGATCCCTAATCGGATCAAAGCTTCTGCCTGATCCTCGCGTAAATGGTGTGGTGTTCACGGGGTCGACGGAAACCGCCTGGACTATCAATCAAACTTTGGCCCAGAAAAAAGGCACAATAATCCCCTTTATCGCCGAAACGGGCGGCATTAATGCCATGATCGTGGATTCTTCGGCCCTCTTAGAACAAGTCGTCCATGATGTGATTGTTTCGGCTTTTCAGAGTGCTGGCCAGCGTTGTTCTGCTCTCAGGATCCTTTATATCCAGGAAGACATTGCAGATGCCCTACTGGAAATGCTTATTGGTGCTACGGCAGAACTTACCATGGGCGATCCCGGGCTCCTAAAGACCGATATCGGGCCCGTTATTGATAAAGGAGCCCAAGAATCATTGTTGGCCTATGCCCAAAAGCGTGTCCAATCTGGTAAACTTTTATATAAGCTGCCTCTCCACGGCACGCTGGGGTCGGGTTCCTTTGTTACACCCCACATATTTGAATTGGAGAAAGCAGAGGATCTTACCTGCGAAATCTTTGGACCCATGCTCCATGTGGTCCGGTATAAAGCCAACCAGCAAGATCAAGTGATCGCATCCATTAATGGAACGCACTATGGTCTAACCTTTGGCATCCACAGTCGCATTGAAAGAACCATAGAGTATATTCAGTCCAGGGTCCAAGCCGGCAACATTTATGTAAACCGAAGCATCATAGGTGCCGTCGTGGGCGTCCAACCCTTTGGCGGCCACGGCCTCTCAGGAACGGGGCCCAAAGCAGGCGGCCCCCATTATCTGGCACGTTTTACGACTGAGAAAACAGTTACCGTTGACACCACAGCCTCCGGTGGCAATGCCACGTTGCTGACCCTGGGAGAAGACTAAGAATTTAGTTTACAGAAGACCAAAACCGTGCAAATCTGAAGTCGAACTTCAATATTGCAAGGGTTTTGAGATATGATACCGCGCCAACTAGAGCCAGAGCTCCGCTTATCAGCCAAAAAGTATCCAGTTGTAACTGTGATGGGCCCACGCCAATCCGGAAAAACAACCCTCGTTCGTAATACATTTAAGGCCAAACCTTATGTGAATCTTGAAATTCCTGAAACACTTGAACTTGCTGAGTATGATCCAAAAGCCTTCTTTTCCCATTATCCCGAAGGTGCCATTATCGATGAAATTCAAAAATGTCCAAAGTTGCTATCCTATATTCAGGGGATTGTTGACGAGTCAGATCAAAAGGGACAGTTTATTCTTACTGGAAGTCAGCAACTTTCCCTATCTGAGGGCATTACCCAGTCTCTAGCAGGCAGAACAGCAGTGCTGACCCTTCTTCCTTTGACCATAGAAGAGTTAAAGAGAGAAAGTCTTTTAAAAAAAACGACTGATGAAATTCTACTCACTGGGTTTTTTCCACGCATCTATAGGGATGATCTTGATCCAGTTAAGGCATCCGGTAACTATATTCAAACGTATTTAGAACGTGATGTAAGACAACTTATTAACTTGAAAGACTTTAGAAGCTTTCAGCGATTTCTAAAATTATGCGCGGGAAGGATTGGCCAGTTATTGAACTATCAAAATCTTTCCAATGAGGTCGGCGTTTCAAGCCATACCATTAAACACTGGATTGCTGTGCTGGAAATGTCCTTCATCATCCATATATTACCCCCTTATTTTGGGAACATTGGAAAACGCACTGTAAAGTCTCCCAAATTATATTTTACAGATACAGGCATCGCCAGCTACCTTTTGGATATTAGAACCCCGGAACAACTGAATCGAGACCCATTAAGAGGATCATTATTTGAAAACCTCGTTGTAAATGAGATGCTAAAAAATAACTACAATCTCGAGAAGCAACTGGTTTTTTACTTTTTTAGGGATAGCTCTGGAAAAGAAGTCGATTTGCTGTACAAAGAGGGTGCTAATTTTAAGACTTTTGAAGTGAAATCTTCGAGTACTTTTCATAAATCATTTTATAAAAACTTGCACGACTTTGAACAGCTTTCAAAAGAAAGATCTTCATTGGGAACTTTGGTATACTCTGGTGATGATCTCCCAATTTCACGAGGCGTAAGAGCCATTAACTTTAAAGATATTTCAACGATTTTTGAGGAGTAACTTTCTGAAATAAAAATAAAAGCATCAAATTTTGATTTCAAACATCCATGCAAATCTGAAGTTGAACTTCAATATTGCAGAGTTTTTACCGCTGCTTTTTCCCAAGCTTTTTCTTGCCCGTCTTGCTCTTTCCTTTAAAGGATTTCCCAGTTCTAGGGGCTGGGCCTGCTTTTCGCAATTGATTTTTGTTCATGTGCCCTTCGTGATCGATCAGCTTGAACAAAAGGGAGTTGGTCAGCGAGTTAGCCTCAATTAATTGGACCGTCACGGCATCTCCTAGGGCATACACGTTGCCATGTCGGCCAATGAGGGCATGAATATGGCTGTGGAAAGTATAGTAATCGGAGGTAAGGGCAGAGCAGGGGATAAATCCGTTTGCGCCGGTCTCATTTAGCTGGATAAAGAGACCATGGCGATTGACACCCGCTATGCGACCCTTAAAGATGGCATCCACATGATCTTCCATGTAAGAGATAATGTAACGCTCCAAAGACTCGCGCTCAGCCTTCATAGCACGGCGTTCGGTAATCACTAGATGCTCTCCGATTTCGAACCAATCATGAGCATCTGGCTCTTCAAGCCCCCCATCCCCTAGGCCAAAAGCCGAGATGAGAGCACGATGAACCAATAAATCGCTGTATCTTCTGATAGGCGAGGTAAAGTGGGTATATTCTTTAAGACTCAAGCCAAAATGGCCAATGTTCTTTGGAGAATAGATAGCTTGGGATTGGACTCTAAGCACCAAATCGCTGATCATATTCTTTTGGGAGTGGGATTCTGTTTTTTGTAAAAGGTTGTTGAAGTGATGGGGCTGCATCAAACCACTGCGACTTACTGAAAAACCCATGGTTTTTAGGACCGTCAGCAATCCTTCCAGCTTTGTAGGATCCGGCGTGTCATGGACTCGATAGAGAAAATTCTTTCCCATCTTCTTGAGCGCTTGGGCCGAGGCCACATTTGCCAGGATCATGAATTCTTCAATCAAACGATTGCTGTCATTTTGCTCAACAGGAACAATCTCTGCCACATGATGGGATTCGGAAAAAGTTACTTTGCGCTCTGGCACATTCAAATCAAGAGTGCCGCGCTTTTCACGCGCCTTCTTGAGAGTGGCATAGGCCCCGAATAGATTGTGCAACAAGGGATCAACTTTTGAATCAGACGCCTTCTTTTCATAAATAGCCTGTACGTGATCATAGGTAAGCCGTGCCTGAGATTTCATAAGGCCACGGACAAATTTATACCGTTTCAGCTGGCCGCCACCATCAATCCACAGATGTACGGCCAAACATGCCCGCTCTTCGTGGGGCTTTAGGGAACAAGTCCCATTTGACAGAGCCTCGGGCAACATAGGCACTACCCGATCAGGAAAATAGACTGAGTTTCCCCGCTCATAGGCATCTTGATCCAAGGCATCATGGGCTTTTACATAGTGAGCCACATCAGCAATGGCCACAATAAGATGCCAGCCACCTTCAGTATCCGGATCGGGTTCAGCCCAAACCGCATCATCAAAGTCTTTGGCATCGGCGCCGTCAATTGTTACCAATGGAATATTGCGCAGGTCTTCTCTGTCTCCCAAAGAGGGAACATCGTTCTTTTTAGCCTCAGCCAAGGCTTTATCAGAAAAATCTGTGGGAATTTCCAATGAATGAAGAACGATCAAGCTGATGAGTTTGGGATCCGATTTGTGCCCCAATTTTTTTGAAATATGGACAGAGGGTATTTGAACCCCACGACGGGGCATAAGCTTTGCTTGTACGAGATCCCCAGATTTTGCATCACCACAGTGACTGGGGCCTACAATGTAGTCGCGACGACTTCGCCGGTCGATGGAGCTTATGATGCCCCCTTTTTCTGTTAGCCTAAACAGCCCCACAACATATCGAGGCGTATGCTCTAGCTTTTTGACCACCCATCCCCTATAGGTTTCATCTTCTTCAGGTGTAAGTCGTGCCAAAACACGATCCCCAACGGCTGGTGTCTCTCCCGTTTTTCCCTTGGCATATACGTAAATGATCGTGGGTTTTTCCTCATCGATCTCTTGAACAGCCCGACCAATGGCTTCACCATCCGGAGATAGGGAAATAATGTCCACAACGCCAAAAGAGGGAAGGTTACCTTTTCCGCCATGTTGGTGGCATTTGCTGCCTTTCAAGAGGCCTTCATCTTTCATTTCTTTGAGCAGCGCCTTCAGAGAAATTCGGCCAGAGCCTTTTATTTGAAAGGCCTTGGCAATGTCTCTCTTGCTGGCAGCATCAGGGTTATCTCGGACATAATCGAGTATTTCTTGCTTCGTTGGGAAAGGTGTCTTTTTTTGCAATCCTTACGCTTTCTTTTTAAAGCCTTTTTTTCCCTTTGTTTTGGCTTTTTCTTTGGCCTCAGCAATCACCACGACAGCACGCTCTACATCAACAGTGAGAACATCATCATCTTTTGGAAGGGATACAAACTTGTTTTCATATTTTAAGTACGGTCCAAAGCGGCCAATGCCTGCTGTGATAGGCTCTCCTGAATCAGGATGAATACCCACATCGCGGGGAAGAGAGAGTAAGGAAGTTGCATCCGTAAGATTGAGGGTCTCGGCCTTATAGCCTCTTGGAATCGGTGCTCGCTTAGGCTTACTTTTGCCTTCGGGCTCACCCAATTGAAGATAGAGACCGTAGGGCCCCTTGCGAATGGTGATAGCAAGTTTTGTAGTGGGATCAATTCCTAGCTCTTTGGGGAAATCGGAGCTTGCTTGTATTTCTTCTTCCGTTTCCTCTTTTTCGCCAGATTGTTTAAGCCGACGCGTAAAACGGCACTCCGGATAATTTGAGCACCCAATAAATGCGCCAAACTTACCCAGCTTTAAGGAAAGATCCCCTTCATTACAATCTGGACATTTCTTGGGATCTTTACCGTCTGCCCTTGGCGGGAACAGAAGAGTAGCAAGGGCTTCATTAAGAATTTCGATAACTTGAGTGATTCTCAGTTCACTGGCGGTTTCGATATTTTCCTTTAACTTGATCCAAAATTCATCGAGGACTTTCTTCCAGTCCAAGCGCCCCCCGGAAATCTCATCCAACTGATCTTCCAAATCCGCTGTAAAAGAATACTGAACATAGCGCTCAAAGAAGTTCTCTAAAAAGGTCGTAACAATGCGCCCTCTGTCTTCAGGGAAGAAGCGCTTTTTCTCCAAGCGGACATACCCACGATCCTGAAGCACCGAAATAATAGAGGCATAAGTGGAGGGGCGTCCAATACCCAACTCTTCCAACTTTTTAACCAGGCTTGCTTCTGAATAGCGAGGAGGGGGCTGGGTAAAGTGCTGGAGCGGGCTTACTTCTTTCTTCTGAAGAGTATCTTTTTCATGCAAAGGAGGCAATTTTCTGTTCTTCTCGTCATCGGAAGCTTCGGAATCATCTTTTCCTTCTTCATAAACTTTTAAAAAGCCGTCAAAAGTGATGGTAGAACCCGTCGTACGAAATTGAACGCTTTGATCAGAGGCGACCATGTCTACGCCAACTTGATCCACTACGGCACTTGCCATTTGACTAGAGATCGCACGACGCCACACGAGAGTGTACAGCTTCAGCTGACTAGCGTCCAAATAAGACTTCAGCTGTTCAGGTGTCCGACTCAAATCGGTAGGTCTGATGGCTTCATGGGCTTCCTGGGCGTTTTTAGCCTTCGTCTTATAAACCCTCTGGGACGGAGAAACATAATTCTTTCCGTATGTTTGCTCTATTACGGACCGACAAGACTGAATCGCCTCACTCGCCATCTGGACACTATCCGTACGCATATAGGTGATAAGACCGACGGTTTCCCCTTGCAGATCCATACCCTCATAAAGCTTTTGTGCCGTCCTCATGGTCATGGAGGCACCAAATCCCAGCTTTCGAGAAGCTTCCTGTTGCAACGTTGACGTCGTAAACGGCGCCGATGGATTCCGCTGTACTTGCTTTTTCTCAACTTTAGAAACGGTGTAGGTATCAAATTTGTTGATTTGCTGAACGGCTTCTTTGGCGGCAGCTTCAATCCCGAGATCAAACTTCTTAAGCTTCTTCCCATTCAAGTGGGTAAGCTGGGCCTTAAAGGGCTTGTCTGAAGGGGTCAAAAAGTTCGCTTCAATGGTCCAGTATTCTTGAGGATTAAAGGCCTCTATCTCACTTTCCCGCACAGTCACCAATCGGAGCGCCACAGACTGGACACGGCCAGCAGAGCGACTTCCTGGCAACTTACGCCACAAAACAGGGGAAACACTGAAACCCACCAGATAATCTAGAGCGCGCCGAGCCAAATAGGCTTGAACCAAATCTTCATCCAGTTCTCTTGGATGATCAAAGGCTTCCAGCACGGCTCGTTTTGTCACTTCGTTAAAGACGATGCGCTTAACCTCAATTCCCTTTAAAAGTTTCTTCTTCTCAAGCAGCTCTTTAACATGCCATGAAATAGCCTCTCCTTCGCGATCCGGATCAGTGGCCAGGTACAATGCATCGGCACCCTTTGTCGCAGTGGCAATATCTTTAATATGTTTGTCAGATCCCTTGGAAACTTCCCAGTTCATAGAGAAATTATCCTCAGGATTAACAGATCCGTCCTTGGAGGGTAGATCTCTCACATGTCCATAACTGGCCAGTACTTTATAGTCACTACCCAAATACTTATTAAGGGTCTTGGCTTTAGAAGGGGACTCAACGACAACTACTTTCATCTTTTACACTTATCTTACCTTATACGCTTTTTAACGTATCTAATTTATGCGCTCTCTGAGCTCTACATTTACACGCTAGTTTAAGCGTGAAACATGACTCCCCGAAGGTCGGGTAACCCGCCCTGCAAGCTCTAATTCCAAAAGACTTGCAGAAACTTCACTCGCAGATAAATGACAGGCTCTCGTCAACTCGTCAACCCCAATGGGTGAAGAACTCATATTTCCCAAGAGCATCTGATGGGCTTTGCTTCGTTCTCGAGAAGAAAGTGCTGGAGGTGGCGGATAGCTTGGTTTTTGCATTTCCTTGATGGAAGTTGGACTCTCTTTTTCGTCAGGATACATATTAATGATATCTTCCACAGACGTCAGGACATTGCCTCCTTGTCGAATAAGGTCATTAGATCCTTCACACCGCCCATCGGAAGGAGATCCTGGAACCGCAAAAACATCTCGTCCCTGTTCAAGGGCAAATCGTGCGGTGATTAAGGAGCCCGATCTCATGGCTGCTTCCAAAACGATGACTCCATGGGAAAGGCCAGAGATCATACGATTCCTCCTGGGGAATTGTTGAGCTTGAGGAGGCGTCCCGATAGGCACCTCTGAAATAACAACTCCCTTTTCTTCAATTTCCTTTTGTATGTGCTTGTTTTCTGGCGGATAATAACGATCCAATCCTGTTGCAAGTACCGCAACCGTCCCCGACGCAAGAGCGCCCTGATGGGTAGCTGTATCGATTCCTCGTGCAAGTCCCGACACAAGAATCCATCCCAAATATCCCATATCTTGAGCCATTTTATGGGCAAATTTCCGCCCATTAAGGGACGCATTTCGGCCTCCAACAACAGCAAAGCATCTTTTGGACAGCATTTCCACATTGCCAATAATCCGTAGGACGGGTGGAGGATCAGAAATTGAAGCTAAATGTGCTGGGTAATGAGGATCGTCAATGAGCAACAACCGCCCTCTCAATTTTTTCAACTGGGCTAATTCTCGTTCCACTATTTTGCGAGGATAAAGTCTCAATGTCTTCTTCCCGCCCCGAGCTGCCATTTCTGGAAGCCCTTCTAGGGCCGCCTGAACCGACCCAAAATGGGCCTTTAATTGCATGAATGTTATGGGCCCAACGTTCTCTGTACGTGATAGTTGAAGCCAATCTAATTGAGTTTTTTCTGATAAGGCGGCCTTCCCCCCACCTTTGGGTGACGAACTAGTATCCATTGCAACCCTCCATTTGTCTGATTTAGGTTACAGATGGCACATGGCTGGCGCAATAGGCTTTAACGATTCAAGCCATGGAAAAACGGCAAACAAATCCCTAAAAAATCTAGGCCTTACTCTGGCATATTTTAGGCTCTTGCTTTGACCTAAGGCGTAAAATGTTTTGCGAATGCCTGAAAAAGACTATGGCTGACAAGACGACAGAGACAAAAACAGCAGTAGCAGACTCTCCGAACAGATAAAGATACAGAGGAGATAAAGCGACGGCAACCAGCGAAGCAACCGACGCGTACTTGGTCACTATTAAAAAGAACACCCAAGTAGCAAAGGCCAATAAGCCAATGGGCCAATGGAAAAATACCAAGCACCCTATATAAGTGGCAACACCTTTTCCGCCTTTAAAGCTTAGCCAAAGAGGGAATACATGTCCAAGCACAGCTCCGGCCATAGCTGCTAAGGGGGAAAACCCTAATGAAAGACATAACCAAACAGCTAAACCTCCCTTGCCACCGTCCAGAAGTAGAGTCAAAAGAGCCAGAAATTTGTTGCTCGTCCGCAAGACATTTGAGGCACCGATGTTACCAGAGCCAGTGGTTCTAATATCTTTGTGTCCAGTTACTTTCGTGAGCAACAAACCAAAGGGAATCGATCCCAGGGCATATCCTATGATCAGTGATAATAAAGGGGCAAAATCAAATAATACGTCCATCTCTTAAGCTTTTAATTTCCTCATCAGTCTTGTCCAAGATCTCTTTTAGTACATTTTGAGTGTGTTCGCCAAGGGGGGGAGGTGATTTTTTATTTTTAAGAACGCTTTTTGAGAATCGAAGAGGGCTGGCGATCATTGATAAGCCCTCTGCATCCTTGCCTGGCACATAGGGATGTGAAAGTTTTTCGATCATGTGTCTTGCGGCTACTTGAGGATGCTGGAGTGCTTGATCAATATTATTGACCGGACCACAAGGGACATCTACACCTGAGAGTCCCGTCATCCAATACTCGGCTGAATGTTTCTCCGTTATGCTATTTAAGAGATCCAGCAACTCCTTGCGATGACGAACCCGGCCATCATTGGTTGCAAACTTTGGATCTTTGGCAAGTTCCGGAACTTTGGCAAAGGTACAAAGCTTTTCAAATTGCTGATCAGTTCCAACGGCAATGATAATGTGCGCATCCTTCGCCTTAAAGGCCCCATAGGGGACAATGTGCGGATGTTCATTGCCCAAGCGCGTTGGAACAATTCCTGAAGTTAAATAGGCCTGACCAACAAAAGACAGAAGGGACATCTGTGATTCTAACAAGGACAGATCAATAAATTGGCCTTCTCCGGTCTTTTCCCGATGGTGCAGGGCCGCAAGTATGGCAATTGTGGCATAAAGCCCTGAGGATATATCGGCAATGGAAATACCTACTTTTTGGGGGGACCCTTCCGGTTCCCCTGTAATGCTCATCATGCCGCTTAGGCCCTGAATCAAAAAATCATAGCCAGGACTATGGGCCTCGGGCCCTGTATGACCAAATCCGGTAATGGAACAATAGATCAGGTTTGGAAAGGCTTCTTTCAGCGCCTCATAGCCTAATCCATACTTATCCAAGGTTCCCGTCGTGAAATTCTCCACTAAAATATCCGAGTGCTGCAATAATTCTCGGATAAGGTCTTGGCCTTCTGACTTTGAAAAATCAATAGTCACGGATCGTTTGTTGCGATTAGCGCTCAAATAATAAGTGCTTTCCGTCGTATCCTTGCCGTTGTCGTCCTTGAGATACGGTGGTCCCCATTTACGCGTGATATCTCCTTCGCCGGGTCGTTCCACTTTGATGATGTCAGCGCCCAAATCCCCTAGCGTTTGCGTGCAAATAGGTCCGGCGAGTACACGGCTAAGATCTAGTACACGAATATCTGATAAGGGTCCCACGAAATGCCTCCATTTTTTATCTCTTCTGTAACAATCATAAAAGAAAGACGGCCTTTAGGCAATTGCGGGCTTATGAGCTCGCTATCTTATGAGCGTAGAGGCAAATGGCAGCCGCATTGGAAACATTGAGAGTGGGGAAAGAGGGCTCTGTGGGAAGCTTTGCCAGAAAATCACAATTCTCACGGGTTAATCGCCGAAGCCCTTTGCCCTCACTGCCCATAACAAAGGCCATGGGACCATCCAGGTCAATCTGGCCAAGATCTTGCTCAGCGCGTTCATCTAGTCCCACAGTCCAATAGCCTTTCTCTTTGAGGGCGCTCAGCGCCTGCGACAAATTAACGGCACGAATAAGCGGCGTATGTTCCAAGGCACCCGAGGCTGACTTTGCAAGAGTGCCCGTTTCAGATGGCGAATTCTTTTCCGTAATAATAAGGCCCTTGGCCCCAAAGCCGGCACAAGAACGAAGTATTGCGCCTACATTGTGGGGATCGGTAACCTCATCCAAAATCAAAAATGGTCCGGCTGCAGAGGATGAATCACAAACGTCTTCTATAGAGAGCGGAGGTAAGGGGTCCACAGAAAGGGCAATGCCTTGATGGACAGCGCCTTCTGGCAGTTCTTTATGGATGTCGCTGGTTGAGACGATCTTCGGCTGCAGCTTCGGGGTGGAAAGAGCATTGGCATCTGCAAGAGACTTTGCGGCTTCCTTTGTCGCCAGCAGCTTGTGACATTGCCGTTTAGGATTCTGAAGAGCTGCTATCACGGCATGAAGACCATAGAGCCAAAATGCGTTAGGGGAGGGGGAAGAAATGCGAGGAGCCATGAGCCTATCTAATACTTTGTTGTGGGTTTAGTCGTAAATGGAAATTATGACGCCCCACCGTATTAGGCAAGACCAAATTAGGGCTCCTCGCGAAGATGTTTGTTTGGACACTTTATTTCAGCAAAAAGTTATTTTTATGCCGGGGCAGTTTTATCCCCCCATACGCCTAAACATATGCTTTGACTGCAAGGCATAAGTAAATCTATTACTAACTCCAAAGACTCTAATGCTTCTAATTCGGCGGTAAGTTTTTTCATCTTTTGTTTCCGCAAATATACACAGCTCACCATTATCACTGAAAAAATGTTTTCCACGTATGAATGGCAAGGTCGCTTCAAATGCATCCTTCTTAACTTTTCCGCTTGTATCAAGCCCTTTTACAAAGCGACTATGCTCGATTGATATTAAAAGTAGTTTTTCACTTTCCCACGGCCAAAATGTATCCCCACCCATATTTTTCAGCAATTCATGGCGAGGAAGTTCACCTACATTCGCTACATACGTTGTGTCACCATTGCCAAAGTAGATTTTCTGTTCATTTCTATCCAGATGCATGCCCCCACCAAAGGCAGCGCGAAACGAGACACCTGTTCTTTGCGTATCAGGGCTCTGCGGATCATAAGAATTGATAACAGGAAATTCCCCTGCTTTATTCAAATAATAAATTCTTCCTTGACTATCCGTTGCAATTTCACACGGCATACCACCTCCATATTCATTATATGGTCCAATTCGCAAGAGTTTCTGTTCACCATTTTCCGTCTCTACAATATGCAGTAGGTGCTCAGTGGCAGTATATATACCCAAAACGAATCAAAGTGCCGATTTCAGTAATTGAAAATCATCATTGATGCGATCCACCATATCGTGGGAAATTTTTGGCCAAGTGATTTCAAAAAAGTCCATGATTGATC